>SDBT01000202.1_pt1 | contig 85622 bp, 66 predicted proteins | sample 2277101 | NCBI WGS metagenome assembly SDBT01 (sample SAMN10404973, study PRJNA504765) | marine sediment metagenome | isolation source: marine sediment core GS10_PC15, 103 cmbsf | place: Arctic Ocean: Southern Knipovich Ridge | collected 2010
GGCCCGGCACCTCTTCCATGTCCGTAGGGAACGATTCTTAATGTCATATCGGGTCGTGCCCGGCAACTGCCGGGTACGACCCGACCGTGCTTCATGCGCTTCCGTACAAAGCAGGGACAGACCGGCAAGGCTGTCCACTCATGCATTGTGCCTGCAGTTTTTTTTCGTTAGTTAGGCCCTTGCCGAGATGCTTTCTTGATGGCGTGAACAATTCCGCTTCTGCATACAGCCTCGGTATGCGTTAGAGAAAGAACTTGACAAAGTTATCTACTCGTTGTACACTATAACATAGTGGTGGGGAAAATCAACTCGGACTGTTATCGGCGTCCGCAATGCGGTTGCGAACTAAAATGTATATCAATCGACTGGAGCCCTACGTGGGAATATCCATATTGAGAACGTCTGCCACTGGAGGCTGTCTCACAAGTTACCGTCGTCGCGTGCGCCCGAAGGGCGCGTGGCGATCTGATCTGTGTGGCTCTGTCTGTTCGGCCCACCGCCGGCGCCGTGTTAAAATGAAACATCAATAGTGCAAGCCGTTAAAGCACTTGACATTTATAAGCCCATGGGTTAAATTTAATGGTTGGATGGAAAAATTCGCAGGCAGGTCTTACTTTAGTGTATCTATCTGCCGATGTTCAAACCTTGTGTAAAAAGACGCAGGAAATGCGGGTACAACTGAGGTCAAACCGTCTGTGATTGAGAGGTGAAATAAACTTATAACCCTTTTTGGGGGAGAAGGCTATGAACAAATCAAAGCTCATGGCAGTGCTGATGGCCACGGCTCTGGTCGTGTCATTCAGCCTGGCGACCGGAGAGAAGGCCGAACCGGTCGGCAAGGTCGGAAAGTCCAGGGAAATGAAAATCACACCGCTTACCGGGCCGTTTTTGGAGATTGACGCCTCAGGCGCGCCGGCCGCCTTAAAAGACCCCGCTGATCTGTGCATTGACCAGTGGCAGGGAGAACCTGCCATTATCATTGAGCATTGGTTCACGGGGGATGAGACCTATGCAGTATATCAGAATCCTACCGAGACCGGCTGTGAAAACACCTACCCGTTTGGCATTACCCACATTATCTGGCACTTCTATGTAGAAGTCGCGTGTACACTGGATGTTCAACCTGTTGTCTACGAGGATGTTGGCACGCCTACTTGCCCGGCGCCGGGAGAACCTCTATGGGTCAGCGACACAATCTACGTCCTCGAGCTTACCCCTGGTGGAAAGGTACTGACCATGTCTTTGGGCGATACCTGTTGCGTCGATTGCCCCTACTTTGCAGGAATCATTTGTACCACCTATTTAGGCCCAGATACTGTGAACATTGTAACTGATGATGGTGACGATGTTCCACCGCAGAACTGTCGCACCTACAACGATTGGGGCCTTGGCTGGAAGGACTTAGTAGCGGACGAGGGGGCTCCGGGGAACCTGTCGCTCTGGTCGCAAGGCTATAACACCCATCAGAATATGTGCGGGAAGCTGGCAATTCCTCCGGGGGTCGATCTCTTTGAAACGCCCAATGACAGCATGACGGTTGAATCGTTGTTCACGGTGTCCCCTATTCCGGCTGGCTTTTTCGGCCCTGGCTCTGACCCGTTTGACGGTACTATTGCATTAGAAGGCTCGCCACTTACGACCTTACCGCCAGGCACCCTCGGCCCGACTGACGTCATCATCGAGCGTCTCGATACGGCCATGCTTAACGTTACCCCCAGCGTGGCTACAGTTGCTATCGAATTAGTTGCCCTGTCGCTGATAAGCACCAGTCCCATTACGGTCACTTATGATGGCGGCCAGAATCCTGAAGAGTGGCAGGTGGATGTCTGTCTGTCGAGCATCGGGTACCCACCGTCTGGCTTCATGCATATCAACCGTCACTGCGACTCAGGCGGTTCATTTACTACCGATTTTTCTGACCCCATTTTTTTGAAAGCTACATTTACTCGGGTGAATCCACCAGCCGGCCCTATTCTTGTGTATGACCCTTACAGGACGGGTTCGCGTTCTATCGATAATGGTCGCTGGTCAACTTTCGTCCCAGAGCCGTTTTCTTTGTATACTGCGCCCCCAGGAGTGATGGTGGATACTGACTGCGACGGCATTACTGATGCCCCTATCCCACCAAGCAGCGGCAACTTCTATCCCGGTATTGCGCTGGAGCCATGTCCTCCCGACCATATATGCGGTGGAAAAGCCCTGACATTACTGGACGGGTATTTAATTGATCACCGCATGTTGCCACCGCAAAAGACTTCGCCGCTGGTAGGAGCATGTTGCTTGCCGGATAAAAGTTGTATTCTTGCCGATTCGAGCTGCTGTGACACTTTGGGGGGCAAGTATAAAGGCGATTATACGAACTGCTTCCCCGATCCCTGCCTCTCCTGCTGCAACAGCGACGGGATCCGCGGCGACGTTGACTACGACGGTGGGTCCCCCAACGTTGGCGACTTAGCCTACTTGGTTTCGTACCTATTCGATCAACCCCCTGGTCCGGCACCCCCATGCTTCGAGGAAGCTGATGTTGACGGCAGTAGCGCAATTAACGTTGGCGACTTAGCCTACTTGGTTTCGTACCTATTCGATCAACCCCCTGGCCCGGCACCTCAGCCGTGCCCATAGGCAAAGCGATGTCGTGACGACAAAGGTCTGTCTCAGGCCTTTCTGAAAAATGCATGTGGAGTCTTTCGAGTGGAGAGACTCCACTTTCATATTAGTAAGACTCCTACCCCGGATAATTCATAAAAGACATTGACCGCGTCATTACGAGGAGTGCGCCAACTGCCGGACGACGTGGTAATCACTTGTTGCAAAAAACAGTTGTATGATTGAGATCACCATGTCCGGAAGCTGCCGGACTCGTGATGACGGGTTGACAGACTGTTACCAGACATACCTGTGTTCATAAATAGTGTAGGCTATTCAGGTTGGTGGGGCGGTAGCCCAAGCTGCTCCTTCAGTTCGAGAGCTGGCTTGTAATCGGGGTTGTACTCCAAGCAACGATCGAGGTAGACATTAATAGTGTCTTTCGGGTAGTCGCCTTCGTAGTGGGCGATGGCAATCAAGTAGTAGGCCTGATACAACTCCGGGTCACGCTTCAGCGCCCGATACATCATACTAGTGCCTTCATTGTACCGCTTTCTCTCCATCAGAGACAGGCCCCAGTTGAAAAAGTCACCAGCCGACGGGTCGTGTCTTTTCATCCCTGCCGCGTACAGGCTGTCAGTCAGATGGTATTGCTCGTGGCGGGCGAAGAAGGCGGCCGCCTTGAAGTAGGCCTGCCACATCAACGGAGCAGCTTCGACGGCATCTTGATAGGCGGCGCTCGCGGAGTCGATGTTCCCCAGCGTTTCGTGCGCTTCAGCCAGGTTCAGGTAGAACTGGCCCAGTTCGTTCAGCTTAGCCGTGAGGGCGTCAAATCGAGCCACTGCCAGGCGGAACAACACTAAGGCGGAATCAAGGTTCCCTTTCTCCCGTATCAGCAGACCAAGGTTATTGTACACACGGCCGTATTCCGGTTTGAGCTTGATGGCGCGAAGGTAGTTTTTCTCGGCTTCATCAAGTTTTCCCAGTTGGAACTGGGCAAAGGCCAGATTGTTAATCAAGGTCGCTGAGTATGGATAGTACTCATCCGCCAGTCGGTACTCTTTTTCGGCGCCGAGGTAGTCCTCAAACCGCTCATATTTGATACCCTCGTTGAAGTGAATTTGAAACGGGTTGGTTAAGCCCTCCTCATAATAGGTGCGGTTGACCAGCGCCGTCGCCGCCACAAAAAGCGCAATAGAGATGCCGAGCTTTCTGTAGCCGATACGTTTCAAGCCTGAGAACAATCGCACAAGGCCGGCCGAGGCAATCACGATCATAAACAGTACCAGCGGTAGCCGATGGCGGGCCGTCACTAAAAAGAGGACGATAGAGGGAGAATAGGCGATAATGAAAATATACAGCGGCCACAGCCGGGCAATATCGTTACGTCGAAGATAGACGCCCACCAGCGTTAGCGGCAGCAGAATTCCAAAAGGGAAAAACAGGGGGCTTTTCCAGAGAAGCACGGAATACAGGTGTGACTTTGTTCGCTCGTAATAGATGTCGGCATTGTCGCTGTTTTCAAAACCGTTGAGCAAATAGACCGTTTTTTTCCACACCAGCCCCAGAAACTTGCCGGGATTATCAACGATAAAGTCGATCGCCTTGCGGTTCCAGAACGAGGAAAGCTCCGACGCGGAAAGTTCTCGTCCGGCCTCCTTTTCGGCAGCGGCTTTGGTAAGAGGGATAAATTGACGCCAGGTGATTGATTCGTCCAGATCGACTTCAGGGATAACCATCGTGAGGCCGTTGGCGTACTCGTTGTTGCCGATGTAGAGGTTTACCCCGCCCTGTGAGGAAATGAGAATGAAGTCACCGGTGACTGCGGCGTTCCTGATCGTAATCGGCATAATCGCAATCACAACGCCCGCCAACAGCGCCAGGGGCGTCTTTATCTTTTTAGCAAAGGGCGTCAACCTACTGCGGGTGAAATAGATCCAAAGCATCAAGAATGGAATAACCAACAGTACGTTCGGTCGTGATATGGTAGCCAGACCAAAAACCAGCCCAGTAACCGCCCACGTTTTGAGCGACTGTGATTCCCGGTGGGTCACAATGCGATACATCCCCCAAACGAGCAGAAATAAAAACAGCACGGGGATGAGGAACATCGTCTCATAAAAGACCAGGGTGCCGTAAAAGGCGTAAATGAGGCCGGAGACAAGAGCGGTTTTCTCGCCAAACAGCCTGTCGGCAAGACGATAGAGAAAGAAGGCGGTGCCGCCGCAGAGAAGAATCTGAAGGAACTTGACCCAGAAAATGGAACTTGCGGTTATCTTTACCAAAAAGGCCAGAAAGTACGGGTACAGCGGCGCGCGAAAATAGGCGCCTTCTCCCCAAAAGGAAGCTTGTAGAATTTCATGAGCCCATTCCCAGTGCCATTTTTCATCGACCATCGGCACCAAGAAGCCGGGCTGCCCGCTTAGCTCCAGCAGGTACACCAACCGCACCAGAAACGCCAACAGGGCGACCAACAGCGGCCATTTATGTTTTTGGAGGAATTTCTTCATATGGCTAACGTTGACGGTGGCCCACCGCAAGCGGTGGGGTACCCGTACTCTTGTTTTCGTTCTTCACACCAGTCGGGTAGCCTAATGTCTCTGCTATGATCCTTTAAGTTTCTTTTCGATTTCCTCAAGATAGGTTCTAATAACCTCATAATACTGTTGTGCAGCCTTATACCCTTCATTCCGCTGAACGAGTTCTTGGCTTTGCTGCACGACCATTGAACCGGCGATATATCCTATCCTTGTAAGTGTTTTCCGTATGCACTCTGGGAATAATGGTCGATACTGTTCTACCCATTCAGCAACAATTTTCGCTTTATTTCTACGCCAAGTTTCATCCCAAGTATGTCCAGCGGCAAGTAGAGTTATAAACTCTGAGTATGGTTTTCCCAAGAATTCGAGAAGCAACTCGCGCTGTTTTCTTAGGTCTTCGTAATAGTATTTTCTTTTCCATTCACGCTCTGCCTTTCGGCTGTCAATTATAGACTTGATCCAGTATCCTATTAAACCTCCAGTGCTAAGTGATCCTACAAGCAACCCTAGTAGAGTTTTCCAATCGACTGCTCCAGTAAACAATTCTATCAAAATCATCACTGTGTATTTATAAACCGTTCAGTTTGTAGCCTACCTGACAGGTGGGTTTTCGTTTTTCCCACCCGCTGGGTGGGTTACTGATTAAAGCATCTGGAATTGTTGGCCACAGTGCGGGCATGTGCAAGTCTGTTTTGAAGGCATCTGCCTTTCTCTCATGCTGCGCACTTTTACGGTACGTACTCACAACGCCAACGATTACGAGTATGAGTAGTGGAAAAAGGCCATGTACTATGAATATCTCTCTCCATACGAGCAAAACTATGATGGCATATACAATATAGCAGACCGTTAACAGAATGGAACTATACAAGGCCTGTTTTCCTCCGGGTCTGCTGATAACTCTGAATATCCAATAAAGCAGAAACCCGAATACAATAACCCCACCGTACTGACTATTTGACCAGCCTAGCTCCGTGGAACCTTGAAACAGGTGGTAAAAGAAGCTTGTTAAAAAAAGCCACAGCGTTAACCAGAGACCGTGACGGTAGTAAAACAAACCGTACGTCAGGCGTCTCCCAAGAGTTTCCTCTGTCATTCTATACCTCCTTGTTGTTCTCCAACGAATGAATGGGTACCCCACCGCTTGCGGTGGGTTTCACAATACCTCTCATAACACCTGATAACCATCAATCTCCAATATACTCTCGTTCTCTCCATGATACCAACCATAACTCGACCATTTCCAATCAGCGGGTCCAACAGCCAAACCTCGTTCGACAGGATTATGGTGACAATATTCTATTTTCTCCAAAACCGTTTCCCTCGTGCGGCAATTGTGATCGTAGCACCGACGCTGCCAAAAGGCATACCGGGTCATGCCATCCCGCGTGACTAACAAATGCTCAAGACATGGATGATTCACTGCTTTCCATCGAGCCAGAATCTCTCGTGCAGACCTTGATTTAATCTCTCCGATAACTCTGCCGAGGGCAATGTGACCCTTAGGGAATAAGACCAGATGAACATGGTCAGGCATCACCACATAACCGAGAATTAAGAAGCGATACCTTCCACGAGCCTGGTGTAAGTGACTCAAAAAGGATTGGATAGCGGGTTCTTCGGTCAACAGTTTATGCCAGTGGTGACAGCCAAATGTAATAAACCGGGCCGTCCCCAGTTTGTCATAGTGGTGTAATCGTGTCATAATAATCGCAATAGCCCACCGCAAGCGGTGGGGTACCCATATCCGTTTTACTGTGCTGGGCGGCCCTGTTTCTAGCGCTTTTTGAATCCACCATAGGCCCGATTCCACAGTATCAGTGCTATCAGAGCAAACATGGCCAGCGACAGGTAAGGGCCCACGCTGCCGGTCACAGTGTTCCACATCCCTTCATGAGCGTCATAGAACTCGGCATACCAGCCGAACGGCAGCCACATGGTTGATAACGATATCATAAACGCCACCGCCACGCCAATCAAGGCATCCCCCGCCACTAAACCTGACGCTAAGAGGATTCCTCGCTCGTTCTTCGCTTTATGTTCATTTTCACGCGACATTTTTCTAATAATCAAGGCAATGACACCGCCGGTCATAATCGGAGTAGAAAGCGACAGGGGCAGATAAAGCCCGATGGCAAAAGGCAGCGAGGAGATTCCTAAAAGTTCCACCGCAATGGCGATCATGGCTCCCACAAGAATAGGCGACCAGGGCAGATTTTGATTCATTACGCCTTGTACGATAGTGGCCATAACATTGGCCTGCGGCGCAAGCAATGGTGTGCGGCCAGTCGCTCCTTCTACAAAGCCAAAGACGTCATTGAGCAGGTAAACAAAAAAGCCCATCGCCAGAGCGGGAAACAACAAGCCGATAAACTCCGTCAACTGCTGTTTGAACGGCGTCGCGCCCAGCAGGTAGCCGGTCTTCAAGTCCTGGGCGATGTCGCCCGACATGCAGACGGCGATGCAGACGATTGTCCCTACCGACATGGCCGTGATCATCCCTTTGACACCGGAGATTCCGAAGTAAAGCAATACAAGGCAGGTTACCAACAAGGTAGCGATGGTCATTCCTGAAACCGGCGACGAGGAGGAACCGACAATACCGACAATGCGAGCGGCCACCACCACAAAAAAGAATCCGAATAACACCGCCAGTATGACGCCGAGTAAATGAAGCTCCGTTCCCGGCAGCAGCCAGATGGCAATGGTGATCCCCATTACCCCAAGCAGCACCCATTTCATCGGCAAGTCATAGTCGGTGCGAACTCTTTCACCAGATACCTTCTTGCCGATCAACTGCCCGAAGCCCTGACTGAAAGATGATATAACAATCGGAAATGCTTTAATCAGTGAGACAAATCCGCCTACGGCCACGGCTCCCACGCCCAAATACCTGATGTAGAAGTTACGCAAATCCCCCGAGTCCATTTCGCTGATGGGAATAGTACCGGGCGCGATTATCACGCCGGGAATCTGGTCCCCGATAAAGGCTATCAACGGCGCGATCCCTAAGTATCCAAGAACCGCTCCGCCCATCATTAAAGCGGCGATGCGGGGGCCGATAATGTAGCCGACGCCCAGCAGAGCCGGGGTGGCGTCAATGCCAAGGGTGCCCCCTTTCAGGACACCTTTGAAATCGTAATTGACCGACTCCGACCAGCCCTTGAGCATGTTCATTAAAACCTTGTACGCGGCGCCGAGACCGATTCCGGTGAAGACCAGCTTGGCCTTTTCGCCCCCCTCGTCCCCCGCCATGATCACTTCCGCACAGGCAGTACCCTCAGGAAAAGCCAGCTTGCCGTGCTCACGCTCAACCAGGTATTTCCGTAAGGGAATCATCAGCAGGATTCCCAGTGAGCCGCCTAGTATAGCCAGCCAGAAGATTTGCGTTTTGGAAATCTCATGTAAATAGCCGGCGGCTGCCAATTCCTTGTTGGCTGACCAGATAAAAAAGGCCGGGATGGTGAAGATTATTCCAGCCGCCAGCGACTCTCCAGCCGATCCGACCGTTTGAACAATGTTATTCTCCAGCACCGTGGCCTTTTTGAAGAACATGCGCAGAACAGCCATCGAAATGACGGCGGCCGGAATCGAAGCCGACACGGTCATACCGAATTTCAAACCGAGATAGGCATTCGCGACACCAAATAGAACCGAAATAATGATCCCCAGAATGATCGCTTTCCAGGTCACCTCGGCTATTGTCTTATCGGCGGATATAACCGGCTCGAACTTCTCTGCGGATGCGTTGGGTCTGTTCATGCAACCTCCAAACTTCGTAAGTGGTCGTGCCTGACGGCGATAAGGTAGGCCATACCAGTGCCGTGTCAAGCAATTAGTCAGCGTGCGATGCAAACGCAGGCTGGCTTGGCAATTGTAAAGGCTCAATGCGGGGGGAGAGCCGCACCGTTGGTGTTCAAAGAGCTCTTGCCGCGGCTCGCACACCTAAGTAGCGGAAAGTGTGTGAAATGGGACCAATGTACCGGCATTGGTTGTGACTCTGCCGTCGCATCACACTCAAGAGCGCATATTTTGCGCCAACGGAGAGACCCCTTTTTCGCGCTGGTGGGAAAGATTTCTCTGGCGCACCTCAATTTTTTTGTATTTTCTGGAACAAGCGAGGTGGGACAAGTGTAGCAGATAGTGGAAAGGAGAAAAGACCAAGAAGGTAATCCTTTTTGTTTCCGAAGCTAGGGCGTCGCGTGAACGAGCCCCGGAACGGGCGATAGTAAAAAAGACTTGACAAAAGGCCGGGATTTGCTTATAAATTAGATGGCGATCCACCCCTGCCGTCAAGCGGCATTCATTTTAAGAGTAACGGCTTCCAGTGCAACAGTTCGTATTACGAAATGCGTAGCGGCTGCATGGAGCAAGGGATTGTGTTGAGCCATGACAGCCAAAACAAGAACACACTCAATCCTGAGGAGGTGAACCTTGAGTAAACGGTTTCACACTTTGACGATCGTCATCGCTGTTCTACTGGTGCCGTCGTTGATCTTTGCCGGTGCCCAGCACAAGTTTGACGTCAGTAAGGCAGTGGCCAAGGACAACACGGTTGTTGTTCCTTTGGTTGTTACCAACGAAGCCCATCTTGTGGCTATGGACATTCCGCTGAAGTTCTCCGAGGGTGTCACTCTGCTCGCGGTCGACTTCGATTTCGACGACTGCCAGGTTTCCTATTTTGACCTGAAAGCTGCCAATATCAACAATGCGGAACGAACGGTGGTAATCGGCTTACTGCCCCAGCTGACCCCTACTTACAAGCCTGAGTTGAAAGCTGGAGTCAATCGGGTGGCGAACCTGGTGTTTGAGGTCAACGACCCGACAGTGACTGAAATCAAGATCGAGACGGTCGAGCTGAAGAATCCGGACCATTTCCTGACCTTTGTCTATCACGACTTTGACCAGAACGGTATTCCGCACATTCGTATGGAAAGTCCGGAATTTGAGCCCGTGACGGTTGCCTTGAGTGGTCTGTCACTGAGCAGCGGCCCGGAAGTTCCGGACGTTTTCGCCCTCAACCAGAATTATCCGAATCCGTTCAACCCCAGCACGGAGATCTCGTTTGATCTGCCGACAGCTTCGCACGTTAATTTGACGATCTACAACATTCTTGGCCAAAAGGTCGAGACTCTGATCGACGGCCAGAGGGAAGCCAAAAGAGGACACACCGTAACCTGGGATGCCACACCCTATTCCAGCGGTATCTACTTCTACCGAATTTCGACAAAGGACTTTACGTCGACCAAGAAGATGCTGATGTTGAAGTAAAGAGGGAGTGCTGAAGTAGCTCTTTTGAAAAGCGTTCGATGAATGATCTTACCAATGGGCCCTTTCCTTTAAGCCGGGAAAGGGCTTTTTTTTGCAAAGAATAGTTTCTGCGCCGGATAGGACACAGAATCTGCGTTTGGTGCCCTTCTCTCCGCTCTTTGCCCCTCTGTCTGTGTTTGCAACTTATTATTTATCAATCAATTAAACACATTGGTTTTTATCAGGCATACCTTTTGATAACAGACAGTGGCAGTCGGGAAAGCGGGAAAAAAACGACAGCCCCGCAACCTGTCGATCTATTGGGGTAAGTGAAGCAGTTTTTAGTGGCGGTTAGGCTGCTTCATGTAGATTTCCCGACTGGTGAGGAGAGAAAGGTCTCAACGTCAAGTTGAGGCCTTTTACTTTTGCAGGCCACCGATAGGTAAGATTGCTGCGCGCTCGGGCAAACTTTCGGCTCAGCGCACCGCCAGCGGCTGTAGCTCTTCATCGGTTGCCGGGGTGACAACCACCTTCTTCTCGCCGCCGTCGCTTGTCAAAGTGAGTTCAACCTGCGGTCTATTTTTTGCGGATGTGTAGCGGGCGGTAATCATGGCGGCCTTTTTTATGTTCTCGTCGGTCGCATTCCCCACCAGCAGCGTTATCGGGGAGCCGACGTTCAGCGCCTCAAGCTGCATGTGATACGGCCGTTTGAACGACAGAAGAAGCTGGTTGTCCTGCTCGTTGCGTCCCACGATCACTTTTGTGTCTTTGTCCAGCCGGAAATGACGGCCCGCTTTAAGCAGATTCAAATCGTCAAATGTGACCCGCTCAGTGTGTGCCAGCAGGTCGCGAAGGCGCCCCGAATATGCCGCATCAGTCAGCAGGCAGCCCGAAGCCGGGGAGGAATAATCCTCAAGGCCAAACTCTGTTGCCAGTTCCAACTGCCGTTTGCGACCTCTTCCGCTGATCTCTTCGAGTTGTTCACGGTCGACCAGGCCGCTTAGCTCCGGCTCGGTGGGGGGCAGGAGTCTTGCCGAGAGAGGACGCAGCAGTTTCCCCTTGAGACCGGCTTGTTTGAGCACGAGATTCAACTTGTCTTTGGTCTGCGACATCGGACGCTGACCCATGACCTCGCCGGTGATAATGAAGTCGGCGTCGACCATATCCATGAACTCTCCGGCCTCACGGAGCATAAGGATGCGGCAGTCGATGCAGACATTCATGTTTTTCCCACGGCCATATTTGGGATTAACGACAATATCTACAAACTTCTGACCAAGGTGCATAACCTCGACATTGAAGCCAAACTTTTCGGCGGTTGGATAGGGGTCGGAGGCGCATGAAGAACGGTCGCCCAGATAGCACCCGAAGTGGGTAACAAAGGTCAGAGCGGTGACCTTGATCTTCTGCCTGAGCATCAGCAAAATGGCGAGCGCCGAATCAAGCCCGCCCGAATAGAGGGCGATGGCATGGCCTCGTTTGCTACTATCCTGGTTGTACATTACCTCGTTTTCCTCCTGAGGTCAAAACAACAGAGGCCGTCTAATAAACCTTGTAGGTCGGGTTTCAAGCCCGCCTTTGGCGGGTGGGAAACCCGACATTTGCTACTTTGACATCACTATTCAATATAGCTATTTTGCAGCATGTTCAAAGTCGAAATTGCCATGACCGGGCTACGGATAACGGCTGTAGAATTCAATTCCTTCATGGAAAAGTATGCAGATTCTTAGAGCAATAAATAACTGGCTGAAGAACTTCGCCCATGAGCTTCAGCGGCTCTTTTTCTTCTCGCTGCGCATGGTGGCGGCTCTGTTTGGCAGGCCGTTCTATGTGACGGAGACGCTGGAGCAGATGTACCTCATTGGAGTTGGGTCGCTATACCTGGTAGTCCTCACGGGCGTTTTCGCCGGACAAGGGCTGGCGCTGGCTTTTTCTGTTGAACTGGCCGACTATGGGGCCAAGAGCTATCTCGGCAGGATTATGGCGATTGCGATTATCCGTGAGCTTGGCCCTATCCTGGCGGGGCTCATGATTGCCGCCAGAGTGGCCTCCGGAATTACCGCTGAGATTGGCGCCATGAAATCATCGAATCAGCTCGATGCTATGATCGCTTTCGGCATTGACCCCATTCGGAAAATTGCCGTGCCGCGACTGATCGCCTTAGTGATCATGGTGCCGGCTCTCACTATAATCTGTGATGCCATCGCGATTCTTGGCGCCTACTTTGTCGCTGTGTTTGTCGCCCATGTAACCTCCACTACATACTGGACAAACGTCAGGGGAAGGCTGATTTTCGGCAATATCTTCATCGGGTTATTGAAGCCCTTTGTGTTTTCGTTTATTATTGCCTTCATCTCATGTTACAAGGGGTTTACCTCGGAGGGAGGCACCAAAGGGGTAGGCCGGGCCACCACCAACTCGGTCGTGATGGCATCCATCACTATCTTAATCGTAAACTTCTTTATCACCAAAGTTGTGTTCTCGTTTCTTAAGGGATACTTATGATTGAGCTGAGGAACATCGACTTTTCCTACGAGAACAAACCGGTCCTACGCAATGTTTCCTTCCGGGTAGAGCCGTCCGAAGCAGTTGTAATCATGGGTCCCTCGGGGTCGGGCAAATCAACCATCCTGCGCCTGATTCTTGGATTGGAGAACCCGCAACAAGGACAGGTGGTTATTGACGGTCGAGATATCTCTGCCTTGAAAGAGAAAACCAAACGCGAAATACGCAAAAAGATCGGTATGGTCTTTCAGGAAGGAGCCCTGTTTGACTCTCTGACAGTGGGAGAAAACGTTGGATACTATCTTCTGGAGCATACCAGGTTGTCTTTTGAAGAGATCTCACATCGAGTGAATCAGATGCTGGGTTTTGTCGGGCTGGACGCCGATGAAGTCGTGGACAAACTGCCGGAGCAGCTTTCCGGGGGTATGCGGCGGAGGGTGGCTATCGGACGAGCGCTGCTGTCGACAGACCCCAAAATAATGCTTTACGATGAGCCGACGACCGGCCTTGACCCGCAGGCGACGGATAAAGTTCTGGACTTGATTAAGAAGCTCCACCAGGAGAAATCAGTATCGTCGATTGCCGTCACCCATCAGATTGTCGATGCCTTTGCCATGGCCGACCGGTTTATTGTGATCTGTGTAGGAGAGGTTGCTTTCGACGGTTCCCTCGCCGGGCTGCGCGATTGTCAGGATGATCGCGTCCGGGCCTTTTTGGATCCTTTCCGGGCGTCGTTTACCGGCGTCGCCAGGAGGAAATTCGTTAATGGCTTGTAAGTTGGACAGGACGGTGGATGGGGATGTCCGCCGTTACGAACATGGTATATGGGCGGTCGGGGATATAATTTGTGAGACGCACGTACAACTATTGGAGATAATGCGAGGTCGAGACATATGAAACGAACAGTAGGCATCAAGTGGGGCAGTCTGACAGTCGGTATTGTTCTCATGGTAGCCATCGCCGTGGCGCTCTGGGCATCTCTTTCCAGCGGTGGAACATCGATATTTGAGCGTAAGGCAGAGTTCATTTGCTATTTCAAGAATGTCAGCGGCCTAGTACGCGGCTCGCCGGTCTGGATGTCGGGAGTCGAGGTAGGCAACGTCCGCTCGGTAAGCTTTGTGAATCTCGATTCCCTCCGTCAAGTTAAGGTGGTATGCCGGGTCAAGAAATCGGTGTGGCCCATGTTGACTGAGGATGCCGAAGCGATGCTCGGCACTATCGGTCTCGTGGGAGATAAGTACGTTGAGATCATCCCCGGCACCAAAGGGAAACCCGTAATTAACAAAATGGGTGTGATTGCCACGCGCGACGCCGGTGACGTTATGGCCATGTTTAAGGCCGGGGAAGAGGCTATAGGTGAAGCCAGGTCGGTAGTTGACAATCTTGACGCGCTACTGGCCCGCATGAACCGCGGCGAAGGAACACTGGGACAACTAGTTACTGATGAACAGTTATATCATGAGCTCACCACGCTGGCAACGCGACTGACCCGTTTGACGGCTGATCTACAAAAGAATCAAGAGCGGATTGTTTCGTCACTGGAAAAAACCGCTGCTTCCGTCGAGCACCTTTCGGATCAGGTCAGCAGCAACACCGGCACGATCGGCAAGCTGGTCAACGACCCGCAACTATATGACAATCTTGCAGCCACCTCGGCCCGCCTGGATTCCATCCTGTACAAGCTCAACACCGCCGAAGGAAGCCTCGGCCTTCTGGTCAGCGACACCGCTCTGTACGTCGAGATGACCAACCTGCTGGCCCGCATCAACAACTTAGTGATGGATATCGAGAAGAACCCCCGGAAGTACTTTAAGTTTTCGATTTTCTAATACGAGTTTTGTAGGTCAGGAGGCTTGTCCTCCTGACGTTTTATGAACTGACTGACATCGCAACGTACATACAAACGAGACAGGGGCAAGCCACATCCCTACGCGGTAACGGAGGTACGCCAACCGCGATACAAACGCAACCTCCGCATGTTACCCACGTATATAAAAGTAAACAGGAAGGAACAGAAACAGGATGGAGGATCCATGCTAAGAGGTAAGACCCTGTCGGCCATTGGGCTTGCTATCACGGTTCTGATGATGTCCGGCTCGGTGGAGGCAGGCAACTGGTTCAACTGGACCTTTGGGGGGAACGGTGTCAAAGGCTCCGGCGACATGGTTACCGAAGGCCGTGACGTGAGAGACTTTTCAAGGATTGAAACTCTTGGAGCCTTTGATGTCTTTGTTAAAGTTGGCGAAAAGCAGAGTGTACTAATCACGTTTGATGATAATCTGATTGACTTTATCGAGACGAAGGTCAAAGGAAAGACACTTAAAATCTATTCGGACGAGTCGTTCAGATCGAAGCGTACCTGCAAGATCGAGATTACCATACCGAAGCTGGAAGATGCCACCACCCGCGGCTCCGGCGACATCACGGTCATGAACGTCAACGGCGAACGTTTTAGGTGTCACGTTAAGGGTTCCGGCGACATCACGGTCATAAACGTTAACAGCAAAGTTTTTGAGTGTGACATCAACGGCTCCGGTGATATCACGGTTAAGAACCTTGAGGGCGACTTTCTTGAGTGTCGCATCAACGGCTCCGGAGACTTCTCTGCCGACGGTGAGGTCGAGGAGCTGGAGATCAGGGTGTACGGCTCCGGCGACGTTGACACCCGCGATCTGCGTGCGAAGGAGGCCAATGTGGTTATCAAGGGGTCGGGTGACGCAAGGGTGCACGCCGATGAGAGTTTCGAAGGCTCTGTGTACGGCAGCGGTGATATCGCCTACTACGGCGACCCGGAACACACCTCCAAACACATCGCCGGGTCAGGCAGTATCAGACGCAGGTAGTTTCGTAGGTCAGGAGGCTTGTGAGGTGGTGACAAAAGTTTGTTGCTATTTCTTGAAAAGACCGATGACGTTGCCTTCCGGGTCGGTGAACATGGCGAAATGACCGACATTCGGAATGGGGGTGGGAGGCACAATCTGCTTTCCGCCGAGGCTCACTGCTTTGTCAAGATGCGCCTGCAGATCGTCTACTTGTACGTATAAGGTTACGTAAGGGGGAATTTCACCCTCGGCCTTAAAGATACCGCCGTTGATTCCACCTTCACCGCCGGTCTCGACGGCGCCATAATTCATCGGATTGTTACTGTCGATTTTCCACTCGAACAGCTTGGAATAGAATTCCTGCAATTTGCCGCTGTCTTTGGCTGCAATTTCCCAGTGTACTACCGGATGTGCCATTACGGTGTCCTTTCTTTTATGTCGTTATGTTAGTCCAAAAACAGACCCATAAAGTCTGCGTAGTGACGGCGACAATATAACGCTTCGGTCTCTGGTGTCAACGGTATAGACCGGGCAGATAGCGTCGGCGGGCTCCGTTAAACTTCCCTTGCCTATAAGCCCTCCGCTGTCTTGACCGAGCCCTCTAAACTTGCTCTGTTCTTGTGTACACTGTAAATTACGCCATGCCAACTTACGCCAAGCTGCGCTCTGATTTGGTCTCTTCGTCGGCGGTTGTCGACGGCGTCACGGTCTATAACATCAAGGACCCCGTCACCGGTAACTACTTTCGCCTGCGGGAACCGGAGTTCTGGCTCATACAACAACTTGACGGCAGGTCCTCCTATGAAGAGATTGCCGAACGTTTCCACAAAAAGTTTAATCTGAGCCTTACCGCCGACGCCGTCATCCAGTTCGTAGATCGGCTTGAGAAGCTTTTCTTTTTGGAGAATACCCGCGCAGAGCAAGAGCTGTCCAGAAAGAGTTACAGCGCCGGCAGGGGGCAGTCGCTTTTTTCAAGGCTGCTGTTCGTAAAGATCAGAGGTTTTAAACCGGGTAGGTTTCTTGACGGTCTCGCTGCCGTTTACCGCCCTTTTCATAACCGCTTCTGGTTTGCCGTAGAGCTGTTGATTATCGTTTTCGGTTTCGGGTTGTTGGTCGCCAATTCACGGTATTTCTATGTCGATCTGGCGGAAATCTTCAATATCGGCTCGCTGCTGGCCGTGGTTCTGTCAATCTTCATTATTGTTTCGCTTCATGAATTTGCCCATGTCGTTGTTTGCCGCTACTATGGTGGTGAGGTCAGGGAGATGGGCTTTTTGCTTTTGTATTTCCAGCCCTGTTTTTATTCCGACCTTTCCGATGCCTGGCTCTTCAAAAAAAAGTCGCACCGCCTGGCCGTGACCTGGGCCGGGCCGTATTTTCAATTCGTTTTGATGGCCCTGGCGGTGTTTGTCTGGCGCGTGACGATCATCGGTACGTTTGTCAACGATGTGGCTCGCATTATTGTCGTGGTCTGTTGGATAACCGTGCTTTTTAATTTCAATCCGCTCATCAAACTTGACGGCTACTACCTGCTGTCCGATTGGGTTGACATCCCCAACCTGCGCTGGAAGTCGTTTGCATACCTGGGTAACCTTCTCAAACGAAAACTGTTAGGCTGGCCGATCGAACCCTACCTGGCCACTAAGAGAGAGAAAAAGATTTTTCTCACCTATGCTTTTCTCGCCGTTGCCTATTCTGCTTTTCTCATCTTTTACGTTTTGTTGATAGTTGCCCTCTTCCTGGTGGCAAAAGCGGGCGGCTGGGGATTACTGTTGTTGTTTGCCGTTTTATTTTTTACCTTAAAGCCAACTCTTGCCGGTTTGATGCGAGGTTTTGTTCAGCATCTTTCGTATATGAAGAGGCTTGCGAAAAATCCAAAGCGCCTAGCGGTGCATGTCTTGATAGTTGTTGCCGCCATTGTGCTGGTATTTGCGGTGCCTTTTCCGCACCGGGTTTCCAGCGAGGTGAGCGTTCGTCCGATTGAAGAGTTTACGCTCCTGCTGAACGAGTTTGGTCTTCTGGAACGCAACTATCGGCGGGGTGGCGCTAATCCGGAAAACAAATCAAGCTATCTTCAGATGACATCCACCGAAATGGCAGTGCTGGATCTGGTGCCGCTGGCAAGAGACGGCCAGAAGGTACAGCCCGGAGATACGCTGGCGGTGTTGATTTCTAACCAGGTAATTAAGGAAATTATTGCCAATACAGCGCTGCTGGAAAAGTTTGAAGGGGAGCTGGCCCTCCTCAAGGCGCCGCCCAAAAAAGAGGAGATTGCCGAAGCTGAGGCGCAGGTGGCGGCGGCGCGGGCGAGCTATGACCAGCTTGTGCGCGAAATGAACCGCAGCGAGGAGTTGGTCGAAAAAAACCTGGCCAGCCGGGAGGAGCTTGAAGCGGCGCGATCGGCGGTACAGATCGCCGGGGCCGAACTGACCAACAGAAAGTCGCGGTTGGAACTCCTCAAAGCGCCCCCCAAGCCGGAGGAGGAGACGGTACTGCAAGCTGAGATTGACAAGCAAAGGGCCAAAGTAGATTTCCTCAAAGCGCAGCAAGACGCCCAGTCGATCACAAGTCCCATTGAGGGAATGGTCACTGCTGACCACTCTGATGATAGGGTTCTGTCGGTCGTGGACAGCCGTCAGATCGAATTGCTGGCACCGGTGAGCGATTTTGACATCAATCTCATTAAAGCCGGCCAGGCGGTGAAACTCAAGGTGCGTTCCTATCCAGAGCGGACATTTATCGGGCGTGTCGTCCATATACCGAGAGGGGCGCATAGCAGTGGCGGCCACTCGCGTTTTCTCGTGTCGGTCGTTGTGGACAATGACGACGAATTGCTTTGCAAGGGGATGACCGGCTATGCCAAGATTGAAGTCGGCAGGTCGTCCCTTTTCGGCCTGGTCGTGCGAAAGCTTGCTTCGATTGTGCGAGTCGAATTCTGGTCGTGGTGGTAATTCTTTCACACAGTAGGAAAACGTTTCCCACTTCTTGTGTGTGATGTTATTGCTTTCGCAGGTTTCTCCCCAAAAATGGAATAATTTCGGCTTTACCTCTTGATCTTTCTGAACTTTTCATTATATTCAACGTCAAGAAACAATAAGTGTTTGTTCGTAAAGAAAAAGCCTTCCATTGTGTGGAAGGTTTAACCCGTGCTTCCAAGGAGGTGAGTCATGAAGGATTACCAACTCGATGTTGAGATCCTGGAAGCAAGGATTGCCCCAATGGGCCTCAGCCCGGGCGGCCAATTTCAACTTGGCCCGTAAGGCGATCCTGATTCTGTGAGGGGCAGGGTTGGCATTGTTATAGCCCTGCCCTTTGTTTTTTACCCATCAATATCCCCAACCGTTTTATCTCGTCCACGAGAAACATTGTAGACCGTTTGTTTTGGAATAATCGTCGGTCCGCTTCATCCTCGATATTATCAACAAGCTTCTTGCAAATCTGCAAGGCGCTTTTGTAGCTCCCGTAGCACTGCTCGTAGTCGCCTTTAGAGAGATCGATCCGTCCTTGCAAAGTCAAAGTGGTTACCATTTCCGGCAACAGTCCACTGGTGTTCGCCAGCCGCTGCGCTCGTAACAAGTAACCCAGGGCCGACTCAAGGTTGTCGTGTGCAAGCATAAGCTCGGCTGCGACGTTACACATCCATGCGAGCTCGATATCCTCCGACATTTGCTCAAGTTCTAGTAAGGTCTTCTCCGAAACCACCTGAGCTTCGGTTGCCTCTCCCTGTTCCATAAGTGATTCGATAACATTAAAATTAATTAGCGTTTTCTCTCGCTTCAAGTGTAATTCGTCAGCTAGAGTCAAGGCTGCCTCTATAAAGTGCGCCTCATCCGACACTTTTGTAATGAGCAAAAGAGCATTCAACTGGCCCGATTTGTCATTGATCTGTCGGGCAGTCTTAAGAGCGGTCTCACCTACCTCCAGGGCATGAGTCTTGTCTCCTAAAAGGTACCTTAGGCCAGCTTGCCTTACTGCGGCCTCCACAGCAAGCATTTTATCGTCGATCTCTCTTATAATCTCCTCGCCAGTTGCAAAGTGCCGTTCAGCTTCACAGAATCGCCCCATTCGTTTGAGAACCGTACCTATGTTCAGATTGAACGCCGCATAGTGACGTTTGTCAGAGAGAGCCTCAGATAGAGACATCCCCTCTTTCAGGTAGGGCAACACCTCTTTGAGTTGCCCTGCAGTTGTCATGACACCGGCAAGATTTTCCAGGTTAAACAAGATTTCTTTCTTACTGCCTATGCGGCGGTTGATCTTGAGTGCTTCACTCAGGCAGGAAACCGCCTTCCGTGGGATTCCGCTGAAGTGATATGCGTAGCCGAGGTTGTTCAAAGTACGCGCTATCTCCCCAGCGTTGCCAATCTCCTTTTTCAGCATCAAAGAGAGATTCATAAGATGGATAGATCGCCTGAAGCGGCCCTTGATGACATAGATCATGGCGATATTGCCCAGTGTTGAGGCAACATCCGCAGGAGCGTCCAGTCGCCGTTGAATTCGCAGGGCACGACGATAATGGTCTAAAGCAGCATCAAGATTACTGGCAATCCAGTAAATATTTCCGATGTTGTTCAGGGTATGTGAAATTTCCAGCTCGTCAATCAGTTCCTTGTAGATTTCCAGAGCGTTGTGCAATGCTTTGAGACCCGCTTCACTCTCCTGTTTCATCCTATGCAAATCACCGAGGTCTTTATATGTTTCGGCGAGCAACTTGTCGGGAGGGAGATCGCGAGAGAGGTCAATGATCTGCCGGTAGGTTGCCAGCGCAAGGTCAGTGTCGCCGTTCTGCTTGTGGATATCTCCCCGAGTCATTAGCAGTTGTCGCATCTCGGTTGCTTTGCCGATCATCTGAGCATATTCGATAACCCCGTTGATGATTCCGACTGCGGCTTCGCTGTTGTGCTCCTTGTTGAGCATGACTGCCGCCTGATAGGCACATCGCTCGGCACCCTGAAGCTCTCCGGCCTGAAGATACAGCCGTGCTGCCAGTTCGTATGATTCCGATTTTTCCGCTCTGGAGGCATACGCGGCCGAGTACTTTCGCAATAGCCGTGGCCGGATGAGCTGTTGCATCAGTTCCGGAAGAGATGGAGGAATGTGTTCTAGTTGGCCGCGGCTAATGATTTCAAGGTCGCGGGCGCTGGCCATATCACCCACAATCGCCGCTTTGACAATCAACCTCTTATGACCAAAGGGTAACTTCCGGAAGGTACTTAGCGCCTTTCGCCGAAGAATCACCGGCCAGTAGATTCCTTTCGAGAAGACAAAACGGCGGCCATCGTAGCGCAGGCTGCCCTTGATAAAGTTGGCAGTCAACAGCAGCCTCAGGGCAGCGTCACTCTCGTCGTGCAGCAGATCAAGGCGATGCCATTGCCTGTCGGTGGCCTGAATGATTGCTTTGGTTCTTTCTCTGTAGTTCTTACTGGAGAAAAAGTGCGCTGGGCGCAGGGCCTTCTCAAAGGGGTAACGCGCTCCGGCCTTTCGAAGCGCCTGGCACACCTCCCAACCTGATTGGGGCCGCCGGCTTTCGTCCTTAGCCAGCAAACGTTCAACCAGGTCGACCAGGTCCTCCGGCAGGTCCGGTCTTATCGAGCGCAGCGGGGCGGGGTCTTCCTCACGCACCCTGCTGTTGATCTTGACCGGATCGCTCTCGTCGTCCATGAAAGGATGGACGCCGGTCAGCACCTGGTAGGCGATAACTCCCAGGGCAAAAAGATCAGACGGGAAGGTTGCTCGCGACTGCGCCACCGTCTCCGGCGCCATGAATCCGACCGTTCCCAGTCCGGCCCGCGCCTCATTAGGCTCATAACTGAAACGACCGAGAGAGAAATCAGATAGCTTAACATAAAACAGCCTGTCATTATCCAGGTTCTGCCATTTGGAAGGCAAGAAGATATTGTGCGGTTTCAGGTCCCCGTGAATGATGGAATTGGCCTTCAAAAACTCCAGGTTCAGCGCCACCGCGGACAGCACGTTGAGCGCCAGGGCCAGGTTGTCCAACCTTCCACACTGCTCGAGAGTCGGGCCGGGGCACAGTTCCATAAGGAGATACTGCGGTTGATCCGTTGATATTTCGAGAACCCGCACAAGGCCCGGAAACGTGAGCCGGCCAATAAGGTAATCCTCTCGCTGCACCAGTCGGGCAAATGTCTCTGAGGATTGGGGCTCGTTTTGAATAGGATGTTTAAGAGCGAGTTGACGCCTGTGCTTTTCCGAAAAGACCCTAATGACCTCAGCCGTTCCGCCGCGGCCAAGTGGAGCTAAGGGTCGAAAACCGGGCAGCTCAGGAAGTCTGCTCATTTGCGTTTGCTCAAAGGCTTCTTCTTTGTTTGAAAGCGGGGAAGAGTCACGGTAAAGGTAGAGCCCTGGCCAAGAGTTGATCGTGCCATAAGCTGTCCATGATGCTGTTCAACGATCTTCTTACAGTTGGAAAGCCCTAAACCGTGCCCGCCTTTTTTGGTGGTGAAGTGCATAGCAAATATCTTCGAGAGAGTTTCTTTCGACATGCCGAGACCGTGGTCAGTGATTTCCACCGTGATGTTTTCGTTGTCCTTGTCGTACGACGCCGTGACGGTGATCTCGCTCTTGAACTCTTTGCCCTCGGTTTCTTCTTTAATGGCCTTATCTTCGATAGTGTCGGCGGCGTTGTTCAGCAGGTTCATCAGCACCTGTTGGATCAGGCCCACGTCCATTTCCAGGTTGGGAATCTCGGAGCCGAGGTCTATGGTGAAGTGCATTCGTTTGAAGCGCGGCTGGACCCGAAGGGAAAAGAGCAGGTCGTCAATGAGGTGCTTCATGTCATAGCTGATGAATTCCGATTCCGGTTTGGAGAAATCCATCAAATTATCAACGAACCGTTTGATTTTTAGGATATTTTCTGTGATCGACTTGCTGTTGAAGACAACCTTATCGTAGTTTCCGCGCTCAATATTCAGCACCATCAACTCAGCATTGTTGGAGGCGATGGCAAGATAATTGTTCAACTCGTGGGCTACGGCCGCCGCCATTTCCCCTTTGGCCACCAGCTTTTCTGAGAGAATAACGTACTTTTCCATAAGCACTTTTTCGGTAATGTCTTCCACCGCCATAATCAGCCCGTCGTTCCCGTTAAGCAGGTCGGGGAGGGGGGAAATCTTGATGGATAGGGCCTTTTCCACATAGCCGGTGTTGTGGAAATAACGTGGATCCGAAAAGTCCTGCCGGGTGGTCAAGGCCATGTCGATCATTGACTTCCACCTTGGCTGCTCACCTTTCGGCAGCAGATCCAAAAAGTGACATGGCTCTTCCGGCCCGCCGACAAGCTTCACGTCCTCTTTGTTCAAATCGAATATCTCCAGACCGACCGAGTTGATAGTGGCCAGCCTTCCCTTAGCGTCAATAACAATGATCGCTACCGGCGACTTGCCGACCACCGACTCGTTGTAAAGCTTGAGGCTTGACATGGAGTTATATATACCGGCGTTGTGCAACGCATTGGAAACCATCTGGGCGTACAGTTCGAACAGGTACAGATCGGACTTCAAGAACATCTTGGCCTGGTTGGAGTTGTCAAGGTAGATGACGCCGATCACCTTCTCCTTGACCATAAGCGGCACACACATGATAGAGCGAAGGTGCAGCTCAACCACCGACTGCTTGCTGGCATACCGTTCGTCAGCGAGGGCATCCGAGGTGTAGATTGACTTCCCCGTTAAGGCAACCTGAGAGGTAATGGAGCGGGAGATCTTGAAATCCTCCTCCATCGTCTCTTCCCGGTGAAGATTGTATACCGACCGCACCTGCAGCTCGCCGTTATCATCCAGCAGCATGACCAGGCCGCGTTCGGCCTGCATCAGTTCTATGGCCTTGTGCATGACGATCTGCAGAATGTCGTCCAGCACCAGCGACGAGTTGGTCGCCAGCGACACTTCCAAGAGCGCTTTCAAATCGGATACTGTCTTGGAAGAATCCGGTTGTTCCGTGTCTATTCGCGGATTGGCCTGGGCAACTTCGTCAAGGGTGGCTTCAAGATCAGCAAAAACATCCATAGGCTGTTGGTCGGTCCTCTGTACGGCCACCTGGTTGTCCCGGGCTTGATTTTCACCGGATTTAAAGACCTCACGTTGGTATTTTACCGTCGGCTCGTCCTTCGTTTGCCTCATAAGACTATGACTCTCATATAAGTACTTGTCTTTTCTTATATCGGAATAATCGCGCGGAGAATTAGCTTGAAGGCGCCAGGGCTTTGAGCCAACCGCCGGGATGTTAGTCTTCAGGACTGATCTCAGACAAAGGAAAAGGACGCGTTTCTACAGAATATTCTTCCCGCCCAAAGCCGGTTAGCCGCAGGAAATGGGTAAAAAGGTACTTGACTGGAGAACCGGACCCCTCCGAGGAATTGTTGTCGGCAGCTAAGTTAAAGTCCGTCAATGAAATACAGGTCAGCTTGATCTTCAGCACGTACCGATGGCGGCGGTCCAGCTCTTTGTAGGCGGCCAAGTCAACCACAATGGAATCACTCAAAAACTGATGCAGCCGGGCCAGCGAAACAAAATGGCGATCATCCTCCAGGCCGAGCGGCCCGTCAGAAAGAGAGAAATCTTCAGTTACGATCCGGTAACCGATCTTGACTAGACCGCTGCTCTTGGCTATTTCTTCAGCGCCCCAGAAGCGTTTCGGCCTCGACAGGACAAGACGGTACTCAATGGCAAGATCAATGCCCTCTTTCATCCGTTCGACGCGTCTGGAGGAGAGGTACTGAGCCAGGTTAAGCCGTACTGAGAGGCGGTCCTCCCGCTGGAAGATGTCATACTCGACCGGCTCCGGTTTGTCCCTTGCCGCGATTGGTCTTGCGGCAAGCAGGGGCACAAGGATTAGTAAACAAAAAGGCAGACGTGTCAACATACATCATCGCCGCAGGAATCTGACTTAGAAGACATGGTCCAGCCGGACATAAATCTTGGGGCTATCGTCAAAGGAACGATCCAGGCGCTTGGACAAGTTAATGCGCATATCATCCCCAAAAAAGACGGCAATTCCAAGAGAGTGTTTTACCTCGATGTTGCGGCTTATCAGCTTGGCATCGTCGGTAATCTGTCCGCCGTCCCAGAATATCGAGGCGGCCAAATCCGTCCTGGGAAAGTCAATACGATATTCGGCGTTGGCCATCCAGAAACGGCTGCCCATGAACTCCTTGTGATAGTACCCTCGCAGCGTTCCCAGACCGCCGAGGTAAAATCTCTTGTACATCGGCAGAGACCCGTCGCAGCCGCCATACATGCCCCGCAGCAAAAGCGTAACGCGGCGGTGTATTTTCTGGTAGCGACGAACGGCAAGGGTGTAGCGGCGGTAATCAAAATCGGAATTGAGGTCGGGATGTGACCACTCGATATCGCCAGTCAGATGCCAGGCCGACTTTTCAAACGGATCTTCTCTGTCACGGGTGTCAAACTCCACTCTGCCGAAGAGATAAGCGTTATCAGATGTGTCTATCTCTGCGATACCGCACAGCCGGAAATCTGCTTCAACCCGACCGAAGTTTTCACCAAACAGCTTATCGCCGCCAAAGAGGGACCACAAATGGGGATGAGCATCAAGCCACTTCGTACTTTCAAAGCGATACCGCCCCTCAAGGCTGAGAGTCGAGAGTGGTTTGAACACCGTATACACCGAGCCGCCTTCAGCTTCGTAATAGTCCTTGAAATCTTCTGTCGCCAGCAATGTGAACGCCATGTTTTCGCCGTCGGTCAACAGCCAGTCGTCATCCGAGGCCAGCCGGCGATAAAACGATCCTCCAATGACCAGTGGTCGCCGGCGCCAGATCGTCTGTTCCAGACCAAAATCGTAGCGCCATCTCTCGGATTCGAAGCCATACCCCCCTATAGCCCAGAACGAAGGAAGCAGCGAGTCGAGATCGTCAAACCGTGCTCCGCCGTATGGTGTAGCCCCGTCGACGCGATTGTATTTGAAGGTAGCGTAGGCCGAAAGCGTCTTTTCCCTGCGGCGAAAGCGATATTTACGCGTGGCGCGAGGCTCCTCCCCGGAGTAAACCTCTCCGTATACCGAAGCATCTCCGGCGATGTCGATACGGCCGGATATCGACGCAATGTCTCCTCGTGCCACCGCTCCGGGGCCGACGTACACGTCACCAAAGAGGGAGATAACGTCCTTGTTGACTTCGCCGTAGACCTCTATGTCGCCGGTGATCGAAAAGAGAATGCCCCTGACAAATTCATCCTCCTCGACAACGATGCTGTTGGCGAATTTGATCCGGTTCCCCTTCTTGAGCCGCCCGGCTCTCGGTGAAGTCTCGGGCCGCGTGAAAAAGGTTATCGTGACGAGTTCCTCGGCGTCGGTAATACGCGTATCTGAGATTTCTTGGTAGGGGTATTTCTCCTTCTCAAAAACCAACCCGTCAACCTCAAACCGGACCGACACGTCGAGCATGACCGATTCTTCACTTGTCTTGATATTCCTACGCAGACAGGTGTGCGTGATCGCTTCACCGTCTCTGAACACCATCACGGAAATTCTCTTCTTGTCAAATGAGATCTCAAAGAACTCCTGTGCTCGGCGCGACGACTTGTAGTCTTTGTACCGAGATTCCACTGCGAAAGCTGAAGGGGCCAATGACAGCGTTAGTATGCTCAGAACGAACCAGAGACGAAGATTAGTCAAAGCTATTGGGCGCATGTTATCCTCCGTTTTATGCAGCGAAAATGCCGTCTTTTAGCTCTCATAATGCAATTACGAGCTTCTCCTAAAACCGGTAAGACATCACCAGTCGATTTAGAATGATTCCAGCCGATAGGAATAATGCTCGCCTCCTCCCGCCGGAAGATAGACTGCCACACCGTTGGAGAAGATCTTTTCTCGGTCCCCGTTGCACGTGGTGAGAAGAATGTAGCTGTCCGTTATCTCCGTAATTGAATCATAGATAATCCCATCCTTGATATTGCAGGTGCCGGGAGCAAATTGGGTAGTGTCTATCTCCATTGGAGTCTCCGTGTGATCGGACTGAAACACACCTTCTTTGAAGAACGTTAGTTGGCTTCCTGGATGTTGCCGCACTCGAAGGACCTGTCTTCTTGCCATTCCCTTATTATGGTACTGCACTTGGGAGGCTCCACAATAGATGTTTGCCGAGCTGCTGTCTCCGCTGGCGAACAACACGAAGTAGTGGCTGTTGGTGTATATCGTGTAGCTCCCATCCTCCGTCACCCAAACCCCGTTTCTCCACTGCGCAAGTTTTGTTTGAACATCGGTTGGCGGGGTAGAGCAGGTAACGGCAAGAAGCATGAATACCGTTATACTGGTAATTAAGTATGATCCTTTCATTGAAGTTCTCTCCAATCTGTCATTTTGTGGCCAGCAGCGCTTTCTTGCGTTGCCATTCTCGGTCCTCAGTTAGCTAAGACTTTTGTGATTCTGACTCTTTGCTTCGTGTCAAGCACATGAAACTCCCGATTTACTCTTTTCATGATCGCATGTAATCCATCGTCTTCTATAACGATAGAACAAATTCCGTGCCACCAAGTCAAGTTATGAATCTATATGCGGTTAACTAAAGAATGGAGCGCCGAGCCGTGTGTAAGACACACATCCCGGCACAATTTCCGTTCAGGAATCCTTGAGTTTTAGCTCTTTGACCTTTTTTGAAAGATTGGCGCGGTCGATCTTTAGCAGGCGGGCCGCCTCCGAGATATTTCCACCGGTGTCCTCCAGGGTTTTCCGGATCAGGTACTTTTCAAAGCCGGCCACCTTTTCCGAAAACGATGACGCTTGAGGGGGGAGACTCGTCGCTGTCGGGGACGGGGTGACGTGCGCCATAATATCGTTTGCCTCCACCGTCTTCTGGTGGAAGAGAATAGTCAGCCGTTCGATGATGTTTTTAAGCTGGCGGACGTTGCCCGGGTAGTCCTGTGTCGTCAGGTAGGCAACAGCCTCCGCTGACAGCTTTGTTGTCCGGGCCGGGTCAAACCGTTTAAGAAATTCTCCGACAAGGAGGGGAATATCATCGAGACGGTTGCGCAGGGGAGGAACCTCAACCACAAAGACCGAGATGCGATAAAACAGATCTTGGCGAAACTTCCCTTCGTTGACCAGCTTCTGCAAATTTTGATTGGAAGCGCAGATCACTCGTACGTCGACGAGGCGCTTCTGAACCGACCCTAAGGTTTCGACCTCGCCGGTCTCGATCGCCCGCAGCAACTTCGCCTGACAGTCAAGCGAAAGGTCGCCTATTTCATCGAGGAAGATAGTTCCACCGTCGGCCAACACGAACTTGCCGGGGTAATCCTTGACGGCTCCCGTGAACGCTCCTTTGACGTGCCCGAACAGTTCCGACTCGAACAGGGTGGCAGGGATGCCGGGACAATTCACTTTGACGAACGGTTTCTCTCTTCGCTTGCTTTCAAGATAGATGCGCGTGGCTACCAGTTCTTTGCCGGTGCCGTTTTCCCCGGTGATGAGGACGGTGGCATCGGTCGGGGCGACCTGTCTGACGATCTTGAAAAGCTTTTTCACAGCTTTGGAGGCGCCGATAATCTGTGAGCGGCTGTCAATGTCATTGACCATCAGATTTCGCTGGCGGTTAGCCGCTGCCAGCAGCAGAGAGGACCTGACGCTGGCAATCAGCTTCTCCGCCTGCACCGGCTTTTCCAGGTAGTCAATGGCGCCCAGCCTCACGGCTTCAAGGGCAGTGGGAATGTCGGACTGACCGGAGATAACCAGCACCATCGGTGGGTACGGTTCCTCTTTGATCGATTTGAGGAAATCTATCCCCGACTGCCCCGGCAAACGCAGGTCCAAAAGGACCAGGTCAAAGCTGGTTTCCCGGCATTTTCCAATGGCCTGCTCGGCCGATTCAGCCGTTGTTGTCCTATATCCTTCATCCTGCATTAAGGACGAAAAGGAACGCAGGATGCTTGGCTCATCATCGACAATCAGTATCTTCCGCGGCACTGGCGCTCACTCCTTCCCGGGCAGCGACATCGTAACAGTGGTGCCGTGTCCCTCTCTTGAATTGATCAACAGTTGTCCTCCCATTTCGTTGACCGTCTTCTCTACGATAGCGAGCCCCAGCCCGCTTCCTTTTTCTTTGGTGGTGAAATACGGCATCCGCGCCGAGGCGACGATATCGTCCCCCATACCCTTCCCAAAGTCCTGCACGACGACATCGACCGAGTCACGATGTCTTTTCAGTTCCACGATGATTTTCCCACCCTCTTCGGAAGCGTCCATCGCATTTTGCAATAAGTTGTGCAGCCCTTCCCGAAAGTACGTCTCATCAGCTTTAACATAGATTTTCTCCGACGGCAGCCGCAGGGCAAAGTTATAGGCAGCAAGCTGCTCCTTGTAGAGAGTTGCTATTGATGTAAGCAACTCATTCAAATCGACTGTTTCAAGCTTTGGGGGTGGCAGCTTGGCAAGCTGTGAAAACCGGTCGGCCAGCTCAGTTAGGTGTTTTATTTCATGAGAGGCTGCTTGCAGAGCTTCTTTGATCTGGGCATGGTCGGCCGGTTCCTCTAATGACTTTTCAATGCGATAGAGTGAAATGAGTATCGGCTGGAGGGGATTTTTTAACTCGTGGGCAAACCGCTGGGCGACATGCCGCCAGGCCGCGACGCGTTCACTTTGCGCCAGCCGGGTCGTCACTCTATCCAACTGTTGGGCCATACGATTGAAGTTTGTAATCAACGTCTGAATTTCACCGGTTCCCGAGGACGGTACGGTCTGCCGGAAATTACCGGCGGCAATTTCCTTTGAAGCTTGACTGAGCTCCAGCAGCGGGCGGGTGAGATTTTTAGAGAAGCGAGCGGAAAAAAAATAGGCAATGCCGGCTGTTGTCAGCGCCAGCACCACGAAAACAACCGTGAGAAAAAAGAGATACCTCGGTCGGAGTTCTTCGGCCCACTTCCGGGAAGCGTACCCGCTCTGGAACGATGACAGCAGCCGCGAATAGGCACTGTCATGGCGCAGCCCGCCGCAGAGAACAGCCGTATCAGACAGCTTCCGGTAAGAATATTGATACACGCAACCGCCGAATTCAACAAAACCGTGCGTGCGGTTTTCTCCGGAAGATACTATCTCGGCAACCAGAGCGGAGGAGAGAATGGTATCGCCGCCGGCGACCGTCGTTTGACCGTTTGTCTGCAAAAAGACAAAATCCAGCAAGGGCGGAAGGTGGCTGCTGTCTGAAAGGTATGACTCAAGGCAACTGTCTATGCGCTGAAACAGAAGATCGTTGTAGTAAGTCGTCAACTCCTTGGCGTATTGGCCGGGTTGAGCGGACGGAAGGGAGCTGGTGTCAACGGCCAGGTAGTACCCGGCGAAGGCAAGCAGGATGGCAGGAACAAGAGCAAACAGCAAAAACAGCCGAAACAATTTTCTTCTAAAGGGTGACTGCATGGTCCTCATGTCATTTTCGAAAGCGTCGATCATAGTCGGCCAGAGCCTGGTGATGCGCCTCAAAAGCAATATCATCAGGGAGATTGTCGAAACTGAAGAAACGCACCTCCAGGGCGTCATCAGCAGCCTTTACCGTCCCGCCGACTATGTCGGCGAGGTACAATATCAAGAGAGCGTTTGTTCGTGGATCGTCATTGCCGCAGTAAACTTCGAAAAATGACGTCAGCTTGACTTGCAGGCCGGTTTCCTCGGCGATCTCACGGACAGCCGTTTGTTCGGGGTGCTCATCCCATTCCATGAAGCCGGCCGGAATGCACCACCAGCCGATTCGAGGTGGATGGGCGCGCTTGACCAGGAGTATCCGATCCTTTTGGACGACAATGGCCCCGGCTGCCGGAACCGGATTTTGATAGTAAATATAACCACAGCTTTTGTCCCGGCAGCGCATTCGCCGGCGTCCTTCCACCTCGGTCGCAGCCATCGGCTTTCCGCACAGAGGACAGAAGCGGTAGCCGCAGTAAGAATCTTTGCGCTCGAACAGTTTCTTTTCGTCAAAATCTTTGTGTTTGTTATCCATGTTTTACCATCGGGTCGTTCATTTTTATAGCGATAATGGTCGTATCATCCCGCGGGGGGTAGGTCGGATCATGAGATCGCATGTCGTTCAGAATTATATCGACGATTGTCTGCGGCTCTTTGTTTCTGTGCTGTAACAGCATGTCGCAAATCCGATCTTCGCCGTACTCATTTTCTTCGGCGTCCATAGCTTCGGAAAGGCCGTCGGAGAATAGAAAGAGGATGTCCTGGGGCTGAAGCTGCACCTCACATGATACGTATTCCATGTGAGGAAGAGCTCCGATTATCGCCCCGCCCTCCTTTAGAAGCTCCACCTGGCCGTCACTTCGCACTAAAATGGGATAGTTATGTCCGGCATTGGCGTAGCAGAATTGGCCGCTCTGCCCGTCCAGCTCGCCGTAGAAAAGGGTGGCATACTTTTCTGCCGTAGAAGAACGCAGGATTTGTTGATTCATGTTTTTCAGCATAGCGCCAATAGGGCTGCCATTGTTGACCTCGCTGCGGACCATGGCCTGTATCTGAGCAATCATGAGCGCCGCCGGCATCCCTTTGCCCGAGGCATCGGCAATAACGACCCCAATGCCGTGGTCGCCGATAGGTATGAAATCATAAAAGTCCCCCCCGACAGTACGTGAGGGCGTGGAATGAGCGGCTATCGCAAAGGCCTCCACCGCCGGAGGTTCCGAAGGCAACAGGCCAAGCTGGATCTGCCGCGCCATAGTCACTTCTTCTTGCAGCCTCAGCCGCTCCAGCGAGTCAACGTACAATCTGGCGTTGGTCAGGGCGGTAACCATCTGGTTTGACAGAACGCCCAGCAGGTTGATGTCATCCGACGAGTAGCGGTAGCCGGCGGCCTTGTCGGACAGGGCTAAAAATCCTAACAGATCATTGGCATCTTTCAGGGGAAGGACCAACCGGACTCGCTGTTCCTCGAGAAAGGTTGCCAGGGGGGAACCTTCTTTATAATCGGAGAGTGAGCGCAGGTACGTCGGTGCATCGAGAAGGTTTATCCCACGAAGCATGAGGTCGTCGCGGGCCAGGACAATTCGTCGGGGACGGCCTTCACCGGGCTGAATGGCATACTCGCCCACCGTGTCGTCAAACAACACAAAGTTGACTTTCTCAACCAGCAGGGTAGTTTTCAGAGTTTCCTCGATTATCTGCCGTAGCTTCTGGGGGTCAAAAAGGGAGATCACCTGGCGTGAAAAGCGCTCGAGGACGTTGCGGTGGTCAGTTCGTGTGCGGATAAACATCGAGCGAATCAGGTTGTCAATCCCGTTGTTGATCGGCTGAAACAGCAACAGGATAAGAATGATAAAGCCGTAGCTGACCACCTCGGCCTGTTCGCCGAACATCGGCGTAAGAATCCTCTTGGACTGCACGACCACCAGAATATAAGCGCCGACCAGCAGGGCCGAGGTGATGGTATAGACAAAGGACTGGCGGAAGACCAGCCGCACGTCGAGAAACTGATGCCGGATAGTGACAAAGATGAGATAGCCCGTCCAGATCAGAAGCGCCGCCAGAAACAGGGCTAACTTCAGATCGTCCGGAATCTTCTCGGGGAAGAAAGACCAGCCGAGAAAGGTCACCGTGTAAAGCCCTCCGCCGAGGCGTGTACCCCAGGCCACTATTCTCGTTTGAGTCAGCAGGCGCGGGTTGGTGACCAGTTTTCTTCCCGATTCCAGAAAGTATATGGCTGCTCCCAGGTAGATGAGGTGTATGGCGCCGAAAATCGTCGCCTGGTAGGTATGGAGAAGGCCGACAAAAATAAACAGCAGGGAACCCAGTTTCGACAACGGCTGCAGGATCACACTTGAGAACCCACCCTCTGCCGCAGCGGTTTGAAGGAACTGGACGGCGTCGGCCAGTTCGTCGAAAAACAGCGCCAGGACAAAGTGCGTTACCTGGGGGAGAAAAATGAGATACCGGAGGCGCAGATGCTTGAATCCTCTCAAGCGGTCTATCGGGAAAATCCATGAAAAAAGCAACAGCAGCGGGAAGAACAGCTCCCAGACGTACTGCAGATGATGGATAGTGGACTCTTCGAATCCTTCGGCTGCGGCTGACTGCTGGACAATGGCGCTAAGGGCCACGAAAAGAGGTCCCAGACCGGCAAAAAGCAGCATCGCTCCGGTTACCCGGTTCAGCCGATTGGCAAAACTGTCTCGTGTCACCGTGAGGGCTAAAAAGATCAGAAAACCCCCGGCGAGAAAGCAGACGACTATTTTTGCGAGCTGTAAGTCCATACGCCGCTGCCCGGCCTGACTCCGTCGGTTATCAGAGCGCCTTGGTAATTATTACCGTCGTTCCCTGCCCGCTGGCATTAATGTCCACGGCATCCATCAGGGAGCGAACAATAAAAATCCCCCGGCCCGCCTCTTTGAGAAGATTTTCATCGGCAAGAGGATCCGCGATATCATCAGGATTGAAGCCGGTTCCTTGATCAGATACGGTTACTGTGACGACACCGTTCGTTTTGTCGATCGTGACAATGATAGGCTTGTCCGGCGAATACCGGCTGCCGTAAGCAACGGCATTGTTGACAAGCTCGGAGACGGAGATGGCGATATCGGCCACTACCGATTCCTCGGCTCCACAGTCTCGCAGGAATCCTTCAATGAAGTCGTCAACGTCGGTAAGGTACTTAAGGTCGGCGGGGATTTTGATCGTATTTCCCGAAATCACGGGTTTGTCCATCGGCTCTATATCTCCTAAAAAAACAGGCAGGTCACCGTGGAGCCTACCTGCTGGGCGGACCTCATCCTACGAATCACGGCGGCGCGTGTCGGTCACTTAAGCGCGTCCACCGCTTCCCCGACGGAATCATACGAGTCAAACACCGTCACCAGTTTGGTTATGATCAACAGGGACTGTATTTTGTCAGTGACGTTGGCCAGTTTGAGCTGCCCGTCGTTGTTGCGCAGAGTCGTATAACTCGAAATCAGGATACCGAGTCCGGTGGAATTCATCCAGTCGACTTTAGAAAGGTCAATCACGACTTTTTTATTCCCCGCTTCAATGACTTCATGCAGCTTGTCGTGGAGTAGGCTGGCGTCAGGACCGCCCATGATCTTGCCCTTCGGCTGAAGAATGACGACCCCGTCCTGTTCACGGTCGGTTAGTTGCATCTTTACAGCGCCTCCAATATGGGGTTATCTGTTTGATACGCAGCTTTCCATCCTAAGGTTTCCAGTCCTCCGTCTCGTCGGTTAGGTAGTACCGCCGGTCTCCGGTTCGGGCACCGCTGATTCGCCTCCTCGACTGAACCGGCACAAAACATACCCACGCCGGCAAGAGGCCGAGGAACTCATCTACACATGTAATCAGCCTAAAACCGACAGCTAAGTCAAGGAGTTTTCAGGGGCAACGAGAGCCAACTCTCCCGTCGACTGTACTTGGTGAGCCTACAATCATATCCTCTCTGGAGGCAGCCTCGGGCTGCCCGACAGCTAATAGCAAAGCGGCTGCTGTGTGGGGCTGCTTGACAGAACGCTAAAATTAAATGTTAGTTATCGTTCGAAAGATGGAGGTTATAATATGTCGTACGTCATTGAGGTTGTTCGGGGTGACATCACCAGGGCCGATACCGAGGCTATCGTCAACGCTGCCAACAATGAGTTCTGGATGGGGGCCGGTGTCGCCGGAGCTATAAAGAGGGCGGGTGGGGAAGTGATCGAAACCGAAGCGGTCAAAAAAGGCCCCGTCATGCCGGGCGAGGCGGTGTACACCGGCGCCGGACGGCTGCCGTTTAAGGCAGTCATCCATGCCGCCGTCATGGGGCAGGACCTGCGCACCTCAGATGAATTGATCCGGCAGGCAACTATCGCCAGCCTTAATATCGCTGAAAAGCTCAAAGTCGAATCTGTGGCCTTCCCGGCTTTCGGTACCGGCGTGGGAGGGTTTCCGATGACGGCCTGCGCCTATATAATGATTAAAGCGGCGCGCGGGTATCAGTCGTTGGCAAAAAACATAAAGCGGGTTCAGTTTTGCCTCTTTGACGAGTTAGGGTATAAGGTGTTTTCGGATCGTCTGAAGGATGACGCCTAATCGGTGATTTTCACTTTGAGCTGTCCATCGAAGTCCAATGGTGTCCCGGACCTGTTTTCGAATCGCCCGTGGATGGTGCCAAAGAGATTCTTGGATGTAACGGAGTCGACCACAAAGTTCCCCGAGGAGGGCAGGAATATCTTGGACTCTGCCGGCAAATCATACCGCCCCAGGAGATGAACAAAGGAGTTGCCCGGCAGGTCGATTGTATCCGCCGCCGGAGCCTGCGGGAGTTGAATGTAGATGCGGCATCTCAGGTACTCGTCAAATCCCAACATAAACACCCGCTTATCCTCCGGCTGATGCCACCTGGTGCCGGTGGTGATGATGGCCGTAGTGGCGATACCGTCGATGGTTTTCTGGCGGGCATAGGGGTCATTCAGGGCCGAGCCGGCAAGAAGTTCAGCCTTTTCAACTTTTACTTTCTTCCTTGCGCCCTCACTTGTCATGTACAAATCAAGGCGATAGCGGCTGGTGCACCCGAAAAGCAAAACCGCACCGACCAATACCCACAGTACTTGTTTCCAGGTTATGTCCATGATTGCCCGCAGCATGTTATAACTTACGAAACCCGTCAGGTTAAGTCAAACGTTCCGTTCCGACGCCAGGCCTGCTCCCGATTACGGCAATCCGACGCGTGTCCAACGTCACTTTACCGCCGTCAGGGGCTTGAACCAGACGGGTCTGCGTGAAACCGGACTCGCGGAAGAGGCGCAACAGCTCCTCCGGCGCGGGGATTCTCAGATTGATCTCCACCGTCTTTGTCTCCGATCCCTTTCTGTAGGTGCGCCGTGATCGTTGACGTCCGGTTTCGAAGTCGAATGAGTGTTCCGTGAGAACAGCCGTACCATCGTCGAGTTCGGACCGGTCTCGATCCTTAAACCTTCGCATCAGCGCGTCACGGGCGATGAATTCCAACAGAAACCGCCCACCCGGCTTCAGGGCATGACAGACGCGTTTGAGAATATCGAAGTTTGTCTCGTCGTCGTAGTAGCCCCAGGAAGTGAAATAATTGTAGGCGGCGTCAAACTCGGCGTCGAAAGCCAGTTCGCGCATGTCCCCGATGATAAACCGCACGTTTGTCACCCCCCGGTCAGTGGCCCACTTCTGTCCGTACTCAATGAAACGCTTGGTCCGGTCATAACCCACCACCTCGGCAACGTGCCCGGCCACTACCAGCGCATGGCGGCCGTGCCCGCAGGCCAAATCCAGCACGCGGTCAGTTTGCCTGAGATCAAGCTCCCGGATGATAAACTCCGCTTCGCGGGCGGTACCCTCGGTATTTGCGAGGATTCCCGCGTACTCACTATCGTAGGGACCGTCAAAAAGCTCTTCCACCCAACTCATGGCGCCACTCCGAATTAATACCTTATCTTCATATACATAGAAACTCTTAGTTTAGGGGATAGCCAGAAAAATGTGTGAAAAGGTGCGCCCCTTTTACGCTGAGTTTTTTGTAATGTCTTGATAGCTTTGATTCTCTCTGTGCTTCGCTTCCACTTGGTATAGAAATTGGCGAACAAGATATTTTCGTGCGTGGCGTACGCCTCAGGCAGACGCTGCGTCTCAGGGGGAATCGGCGCCCGAGGACGTACCTGACCATAGAATACCGCCGTAAGTATTTGTTTCGTTACAATTAGAAAATGATATGAGCGCTAATTAAGACCGTTGTTGGCCGGTTATCCTCAACAATGTTGAAGGGAGAGATAAACTATGCCGGAGGTTTAGTTCTGGAACGGGTGAGAGTGTCTCTGAGACTTACAGCAGCGAGTTGAGCAGTTTTTCGATATCCGACATCATGAAAGGTTTGGCCAAAAAGCCATCGGGTTTGGGGCCTTCGGTGTCGGACTCAAACTCAGCTACCGAGTAACCGGATATAAGAACCACGGGCAGCTTGGGATGCTTGTTCTTTGCCTGCCTGAGCAGCTCCAGACCGGTCATGTTGGGCATCCGCATGTCAGTGATGATCATGGCGAAAGCCTGCTTGTCCAGTTCGTCAAGGGCCTGTTGTCCGTCGGAGGCCCGAACCGAGGGGTAATTAAATATTTCCAGCATGTCCGCTAGGAGCGAGGACATGTTGGGATTGTCGTCCACTATGAGAACCGGTTTGGGCATTTCGTCTCCTTCTTACCATATTGTTATCGGTAGGAAACACCGGCCAATTAACGCCGATGACGTTTCTGATTCGAAAACTGGCCGGAGCGGGCAATGAGCTCGGCCTGGAGAGCCGCAATTCCCCGGCCGTTCAGAGCACAGACGGCAAAGGCCTTGGCCCCCTCGTTTGGCGGAGGAACAAAATCCAAAACGGTATCTATTTTGTTGTAAATCATCAGGTACGGCACCCTATCGGCGCCTATTTCCGCCAGGACCTGATGTGTCTGAGTCGTTCGTTCTTCAAGGTTCGGATCAGAGCAATCAGCCACGTGCAGCAGCAAGTCTGCCAGGCTGACCTCCTCCAAGGTGGACTTAAAAGACTCCACCAGTTGGTGGGGAAGTTTTTTGATAAACCCGACGGTGTCGGAAAAGACGATGTTACATGGGTAGCCGGCGGACATTACCCGGGTGGTGGAGTCAAGAGTGGTGAAAAGCATGTCCGCCGTTCTCACCTGCGCTTTGGTCAGCAGGTTGAACAGGGTCGATTTGCCGGCATTGGTATATCCTACCAACGCTACCTTAAACTGCTGCTGTCGTTTCTTCCTCTGAGTTGCCCGCTGCCGGGATAGTTTTACCAGTTTCATCTTCAAATGGGCAATCTTGGTTCGCACCTGTCGCCGGTCGATTTCCAACTGCGTTTCGCCCGGTCCCTTGGCGCCGATGCCGCCATACTGCCGCGAGAAGTGAACCCAGGCGCCGGTCAGTCGGGGGAGGGTGTACTCAAGCTGGGCCAGTTCCACTTGCAGACGGGCGGCGCTTGTTCGAGCCCGGGTGGCAAATATGTCAAGAATCAAAATCGGGCGGTCAATCACTTTAGCCTCGAGATTTGTCTCAAGATTGCGCTGCTGGGCGGGGCTGAGAGTATCGTCAAAGATAATGCAGTTGCCACCCAAAAGCGCCAACTCCTCCTTCAGCTCAGCTACCAGTCCCTTTCCCACAAAGAAGGCTGGATTCGGCCTTGGCCGCACCTGGATTCTTGTGCCCACCACTGAGGCTCCCGCCGACCAGGTCAGCCGGGCCAGTTCTTGAAGAGATTCAGCTACATCCTTGCGATGCCGTGAATTGAATGCCAGCCCAACCAGAATTGCCTTTTCCGTATCGGTCTTGCCGTATTCAATGGCCATCAATTAAATATAACAGCAAATGTCTCATTTTCAAAGGCAATAGTGGATCAGACGCGAGGGTGGCGATCTCTTGTTGCAAAAACAGTTGCGCAACTGAGATCACCACGCCCGGCAGTTGCCGGGCTCGTGATGACGGGTTGACAGACTGTTATGGAGTAAGCTTGAGTTTATGAATAATGCGGGTTATGTCCTAAACCAACAACCGGATATGCCCTATGACCAATTTACACATACCGCTTGACAGTATGGTTTTGACGCTCTTTCAAATCGCCTATTGACAAAGCGGGCGGAAACTGCTACTTTTTGGTACATGAAACAGCACGGGACCGACAACATGTTGCGGGAGGTTTTAACGTGCAGTCCTTAGGAGGTTGGGCGTCTCTTCCGCCACGGGCGGACCCGGAACCCGACCTGCAGCTATTGGGGAAGAAAACAAATCTTGTGTGACGCACAAATAATAACAAAAGGAGCCAGACGATGAGCATTGACAAGATGTTGAAAGGCCATGACCTGTTTCGGTCACTGACTGTAGAGGAAGCCAACCGGCTCAGCGGGTTTTCATCGGTGAAGAAGTTCGAGGCAAACGAAACTGTATTCAAGTACAACGGGCTGGGGTTACACGTTTATATGTTGATGGAGGGCTCGGTTCATCTCCGGCTTCCCGCCAGCCCTCCGGACTTTAGTTTTATCATCTCAAAAATAGAAAAAGGGGAGCTGTTCGGCCTGTCTCCTTTACTTGGCTCGGAACGATACACGGCCGCAGCACAGTGCAGCGAGGCAAGCGAGGTTCTCTGTATTGAGGCCAAACCTTTCCGGGAGCTTCTTCAAGAGAATTGCCCGGTCGGGTTCCAGATTATGAGTCAGGTGGCAGACATCTATTTTACTCGATATATCAGCGTGCTGAAAAACCTTCAAGGTATAGTAAATCAGATCCCTCTGATTCGCTGAGGCAGGCCGGCGGCACGTTAGAGATAGCCTGTCGTAGTTGATGTAGGTCACAACCCTCGCGTGGCTGTGCTATAAGTCTGAATCTTGGACTTTTCAGGCTGGCCTCATGCGACTCGAGGCTGTTTCAAAAGGCAACTGTACTGGCCCGCATAGGGTAGGGGCCTGTCGCCCACCTTATCATCGGCGGACACAAGGCTCGCCGCTACGCGGAGTTAGCAAATGGCAACTTCATTTGGTGCCATGTCCAGTGTCGCTGGAGTCAACTTTTGGCACAGCCTCATGAAGTCCCTGACCTACTGACACACCGGCTCCGGTCCCCCGTCAAACAGATAGGCAACTAAATAGGTCAGATCGGCGACATTTATCCAACCTTCGCCGTCAATGTTGGCTGTTTCCATGATTGGTGGAGGCGAGCCGTAGTGAAACAAGTAGTCGACCAGATAGGTCAGGTCAGCTACATTGGGGCCTTCGCTGTCACTATTGATGTCACCGCAGAAGTACAGCAGCGCGTATCCTTTCAGCGAAATGTCATCGATATTCCAGCCACAGTACTCATAGACAGCGTTGGTTGGTCCGATCCCGAAGCGGATTTGGAAGTCAGGATTTTCGTCGGCATAAGCGGAAAGGTCGTATTCTTCCTCAGTCCAGGAAGACTCGTCAATGGCGTCATTGTTTGTAAACAGTGTTACCCAGCTTGTGCCGTCGTAGACTTCCAGGAAAGCCTGGTCGGAACCGGGTGAGTCAACGCCGAGCCAGCGGTAGTACTTCATGATCACTCCAGTATTATGGGAGCAATCAATAATCGGTGAGGTGACCCAGTAAGTGGTACTCAGATTCGGATTATAATCGCCACCATAGCCGGAGGTAAGGTCGTTACCAAGCACTCCGTTATCGCCTGTCGGGGTATGGTCGACATCCGGGTCGGGACCACCGAAGCTGTCGCCGCCTGAGCCGCCGGTGGCCGGGCCGATTGTCCATTCCCCTGATCCGCCCAGACCGCTCCAGCCCTGGTCGAACGAAAAATCGTCCGCAAAGACCACTGTCCGTTCGCCCACCATTATCTCAAATGGCAGCGTTGTGGCGTATTTGCCATCGCCGCTGACGGCCAGCTCAAATGTTATCAGATGACCCATTGGGCAGAAAACATAAACATCAAAAGCGAACCCATCGGCAACGAAGCCCGTACCGTTATCGCCTGCAATGGACCCATAGCTTTCGAAATCATCAGTGATCGTGATAAAGCTATCCTCGGTTGTCAGCGTGACCTGCACGTTGTAGCAGGTCTCGAAGCCGACATTCTTCAATTGGATTCCCATAAGGATGCTTTCTCCGCTCTCGATCACACCGTTGTTATTGCCGGCCGTGTCATTGACCTCGTTGCCGTCGTATACCAGATATGGTCCTTCAGGTGTGATGATCGGGATGGTAGAAACGTACGGTTCACGGTTCTGAGCCGTGACAACTATGTCTGCGAAGCCAGGTTCTCCAAACGGCGTGATGAGGACATTGACCGAACCGGACTGGTCGACATAAGCCGCACCGTGCAAAACTCCGTCAATGGAAATACCGACGTAAGAACCGGGATCGGCCTGCACTGTCACAGAAGTGTCTATCATGAGAATTACGTTGGGATGGCTGACATTGTTAACCGAAGGCACCCCCATGTAAGTCATCACAGACGGATCCCCCATGAGGTGGTAAATCTGCCAGTAGTAATCATCCATGTAGCTGCCGGATTCGGTAACAGCCAGATTACCGCAGTAGATGATAGCGTCGTTAGTGATGTAGTGTTGAGAGACCGGTTCGCCATGGTCGTGGAAAATCCCATCGTAGGCGCCGAGGCCGGTTTGTTCATAGGTGGGGCCGGAACCGATTACCGGGCCGTAACCGACACCCCACCAGTAGTCTTCATCCCAGTAGGTGCTGTTGCTACCGCCGATATAACCGACGCCGCCTTTGTCCGGGGCCTGAAGCCAGACTTCTCCAAAGCACGGGGAGCCATAATCGGTGCCAAACGTATTTGACAGACAGCAATTGCCGATGCCGAGCAAGTACTTGTGAGCGTTGGTCAGATTATTGATATCCGTAGTGGTGAACGAGGGGTCGCTAAAGCCGCTGTGGCCACAGTGGGCGGTGTAATTGATAAACCCGATACCATCGTTAACGGTCTGAATGATGGCCCCCGAAGCGCCCGGAGCGTCGGAAGCAGGGTAAAGCCAGACGTGCGGGTCGATACCGTGCGCGACGTTAAAATAGAGATTGGTGCCATAGTTGATCTGCCCGTTGCCGTGTGTCTCGGCATACCAAGTATCAACACCCGAGATGAGCGTGACCTCGCCCAGGTAACTGGGATCGGGCATGGTGTACTGTTCGTATTCCAGCGTTTTATCAATCTGTGGTTGCAGGTCCGAGGTGTTCTGCGCGGAGAAGCGTCCATAGTAAATTTCCGGGAAGTTGTCGCCGGTGAACTCGCAGAGGTAGAGATCGGAGATGTGCGCGCCGTAGTCGTACGGTGGTATCTGCTGGGCATCGCCCACAAGGAGGACAAACGACGGTGCCGGATCTTCCGGCGTCCCGGCCTCGTATACGCCCTGGATGTAGTTCTTTATGGCACCGGTAGTGAAGCCGATCTTGTCAGTATACGCTGTGATTACCGTAAACCCCTTCATGGTCTTCCACTCGATAAACGGCTGCAACTGAGCCTCAAACATCCGGTCGGAAATGATGAGATATTTGACCGGGTAGATAACCAAGTCGTCACGGTCTTCAGCCGACTGCTGGGCATAATTTGCAATGCGGTTGTATACCGGCTCGAAAAAGGGCGAGTAATACTGCTCCCATACCGTTTCCGTTTTTGCCCAGTCAGGGTGTTCGTAGCTGACTCTAACGGTCAGGCTCTTGTAAACCCTGATCACATTCTGCGTAGGGTTATACTCTATTGGAGCTACTGCTACCAATCCCACGTGCAGGGAACGCATCGTCCCCAGTACGCGCCCTTCCGCCAGCGGCAGGCTGTAATACCCGCTGTGTTGGTAGACACTCTGGTCGTACTCGAAGGGGATCGAAGCGGGATCGTCGGACTTTGAAATCGATAGCTGCGCCGGCAGGAGCGGTCGGGTCAGGTTCAGATCAGTCAGCGAAATCTCCTCGACCTCCGAATTCAGAACCTCCACTTTCAGCTCGCAGTCAAAGGGGATTGACAACAGCCGATTAACCATCGGCAGGTTCGGCTCGCCGATATTGTGCGAGCGGGCGCACCCCTTGAAGCTAAGTAGCGTGAACACTCCTTCTGAGGTTTCTACCTCGTTGAACAGGAGTTCACCTATACCGATTTCCAAAAGGATGCCCTCGCGCCCCTGATCGGTGAGGACAACGCCGGTCGAGGCATCCGCGAGCTTGACCGTCTGCCCGGCCGAAGCGATTGATATAAGGCCGACCGATGCCGGGATCATCAAGGCCGTTAACAATAATCTCTTCACAACAACCTCCTTAGCTTGTATTACTCTACGCTGACGATTTTTGACATGCTCAACTCAGGCTTAGCAGCTTTATACGCATAATGCCATACGCGTGTGGCTGAAATGTATACGTTATTACACATGCAATTTAACCTATTTTCTCAGAAAAGAAAGCAAAAATAGTGGCTAAATCCCTCTATCAGTCGGATTACAGCCGACGGCGATTTTGAAAGAATGATGCCAATCGATGCCCCGGAAACCATCATAAGCAAACCCATCACTTGACAGGATAGTGTGACAGCCCGGTCCGGTTTTTTCCTTTCCTGTTCTTTCCCGATCACGTATAATCACTCTCGACATGGTTACCAAACGGACTGACTACCTGAGCTGGGAAGAGTATTTCATGGCTATCGCCCAGCTTTCGGCCAAGCGCTCCAAAGACCCCAATACACAAGTGGGGGCCTGCATCGTCAACGGTAATAGACGGATTATCGGCATCGGGTACAATGGCTTCCCGACCGGCTGCTCGGACGACGAGTTGCCGTGGGATCGAGAGGGCGAGTATCTCAACACCAAGTACCCCTACGTCTGCCATGCCGAAATGAACGCTATCAGCAATGCCTCCAACAAGCCGGAACTGGACGGCGCCACTCTGTACGTCTCCTTTTTCCCCTGCAACGAGTGCGCCAAATTGATGGTGCAGGTCGGAATCAAGGAGGTTGTCTATCTATCGAAAAAGCACTATGACGAAGATATTTTCGTAGCCGCCCGGCGGATATTCGACATGGCGGGGGTCAGGTACCGCCAGTTTACCCTAAGCCATAGGGAGATAAACCTGAAGCTGGAATAGGCAAAGTCGCTATAACGATTGGACGGGTGGCTCACCGCTTGCGGTGAGTTTCTATTCCATCTTATACATAGGTTGTAAGAGGAACTGTAAACGCACCTCAAGAGGTGCGCCACCCAGTCATTCATTACAATCCAGTGAAGCATAGGTTGGCCACGTCAGCCATGGAGTATCCGCATTCATCTTTTCGGCAGTTCGTGGATAAGGGTTTGTATGATTCAACCTGGGGTATTATCGATAGTCCAACGATGATTGGTGATTTCGGAGAGTAGAAGAACGTCGGAACCACAGGGGTTCCGACCTACGAATCTTATCGCGAGGGCTTTTTTGTTTTTGTTTGTTTTGAGTGGCACTGGGATTAAATTGGAGTTTTCCGACTTGCCTGAAGGAAGCAACCGTATCGACAGATGACAGGAGTTAGACCATGACAAAGACCAGAGAAGATGTGTTAAGGCTTATTGACGAAGCCGGAGTCCGTTATATCAGGCTCTGCTTCACTGATATTTTAGGCAAAATCAAGGGGATGTCCATCACCCGTTCCGAAATAGAGCAAGTGCTCGACGAGGGGCAGGGGTTTGATGGCTCCTCGGTCGAAGGGTTTGCCCGGATCGAGGAATCCGACCTGATGGCGGTTCCGGATCCGCTCACTTTCCGGATAATTCCATGGGAGATATCCGGCGAGAAGGTAGCGATGATATTCTGCGATATCACCCACCCCGACGGCACACCCTATGAGGGCGATCCCCGGTGGGTGTTGAAGCGTAACCTGGCCAAGCTTCAGGATAAGGGATGGACCCTCTATGTCGGCCCTGAAATTGAGTACTTCTATTTAGAAAGTGAACGGGAGCCGAACCCGCTCGATCAGGACGGCTATTTTGACTATGGTTCGGTAGACATCGGCGCCGAGGTCCGCAAGGCTGCGGTAAACGCCCTTGAAGCGATCGACATTCCAGTCGAGTGCTCCCATCACGAGGTGGCCCCCAGCCAGCACGAAATCGACCTCAAGTATCAAGAGGCCCTGGTCATGGCCGACTTTGCGCAGGTCTATCGCTTTGTTGTCAAACAGGTGGCCATGCACCACGAGATATACGCTACCTTCATGCCCAAGCCGATTTACGGTATCAACGGCAGCGGCATGCATTGTCACATGTCGCTTTTCGAAGGAGAGAGCAACCTGTTTTTTGACCCCAAGGGTGAATACAATCTTTCCACCATGGCTCGGCAGTTTACGGCGGGTATCCTGACCCACATCAAGGAAATCACCCTGGTTTTGAACCAGTGGGTCAACTCCTACAAGCGGCTGGTACCGGGTTATGAAGCGCCGGTCTACATTAGCTGGGGGCGGCGCAACCGCTCGAGCATGGTGCGGGTGCCGATGTACCGCTCCGGCAAGGAAAGAGCCACCCGTATAGAGCTGCGTTCACCCGATCCCGCCACCAATCCCTACCTTGCCTTTGCCTGCATACTGGCCGCAGGCCTGAAAGGCATTGAGAATTCCTACCAACTGGGCGAGCCGATAGAGGAAAACATCTTCCTCATGTCTGAAGAGAAGAAAACCAGCCTAAAAATCGACACCCTGCCCAACTCGCTGGAGAACGCTGTAAAAGAACTGGTGGGCTCAGAGCTGGCTCGTGAGACTCTTGGTGACCACATTTTCGACAAGCTGATCGAAAACAAGAAAATCGAGTGGGACCGCTACCGTATGCACGTCAGCCAATTTGAGCAGGAAAAGTACCTGCCGATGTTGTGAAGACAAAGGGGTCGACCCTTTTCCCGTAAGCAGCGAAAGTTGGGTTTCCCCACCTTAGGCGGACTCGCAACTCCACCTACAAGGCTTTAGCGCAGAATGGGACTCCTGTTTGGGGCGTATACCTGGGGGCGCAAAATCGATTGACAAAAACGCCTATTTTCAGTATATTACTGCTACCCAAAATGAAATGAAGGGCAGATTTCATGAATCGCTTAATCTTACTCTTTGCCTGTACCTTCTGTGCAACAAGCATCAAGGCCGCCACCATCCATGTCCCGGCCAATCAGCCAGGTGGAGAGAGTGATCTGGTTGCGGTTGCCTATTCTTTCCGTGATCTGAATCTGGAGGATGCTCATGCAACGCACGCACCGGATTATCAAATGTTTCCGGCTTTTTATTCGGGTTGGGATTCGGATGACAGTGCCAAATGCATGGACTCATCTCACGCGATACATCCATCTGTGCAGTATATATCGGAAGAGCTCTGGGGCTACAAGTTTTGGATGGCGTATACACCTTATTGCGTGTCCGAATCGGATGAAAATCCACACCTGGCCGTCAGCAATGATGGAGAGAGCTGGCAAGAATTCGCCTCCGGTAACGACACCCTGCCCAACCCACTTTTTGACCTGAGCGATTTCAATGCCACTCATCTGTCAGACCCCGACCTGTTCTACGACCTTGACGGGGGTTTATGGATAGCCTTTCGCGTGTCCTGGGGAATAGCAGGTAAAGACTCTCATGCTGTCTATATCGCTCACACGAGTGATGGTACAGATTGGAATGACCCAACAAAGATTCTCTCTGATGGCATGTTGGGGCAAAGCAACCTGTCTGCCTTTATATCCCCGTCGATAATCATCGACACCGATTCATCTTATTCCATGTTTGTGGTTGAACCTCGTGCCAACGGCACAACATATCTTGATACATCAAGAGTTGTGAAGTATACTGCCCTCAAGCCTGACAGCAGTTGGAGTTTTGCCGACACATGCAACTTTCCTCCGTCTCATGATTCCATGAAAATATGGCACCTTGAGGTTGTCAAACGAGGCGCCGATGAGTTGGTTGCGCTGGTAACGGAGTCTCCTAATGCTGGTCTCAACTTTGGTGACTCCGCTGAACTTTATGTTGCCGTCAGCACGGATGAGGGTTATTCGTGGGCGATTAAGACTGACCCGATTTTGTCTTGGTCAGATGACGTGACGGCGTGGTATGGGCGCGCTGTCTATAGATCAACGGGATATTGGATTGACGATAGTGAAAGAGGAATCATGGGGTTATACTATTCCGCCCTGGCCCGACAGACGACTCAAGGAGGCATCGGTACCGGCTGGCAAACGGGCTTTACGCATTTATTCTTTGATACCATCAGCGACCCCATGGTATATTCTGTTTTGGTAGACGGGAAAGACAATGCCCAGCATGTAATCAACCATTCTCCCAGGATTGATTGGCTTTACTTGGATCCCACGGGAGAGTACCCTCAGACGCAGTTCGAGGTTGCAGTTGGAACCGATTCTGACTGGACTTATGCGGAGACGTGGGAGCCGGCACCGTTTCCGGGATCGGATAACTACGTGATTTACGCCGGCGCACCACTGATCGATGGTGCGACCTACTACCTGCGGTTGCGAGTATTCAACGGCTCCGTATGGTCCGACTGGTGCCAGACCAGCTTCCGCATGAACTCTGTCCCCTCAGTGCCAGTTCCACTTAATCCAATCAACGATGTTATCACTGGCAACACACCCACCCTCTGGATTGACAACTCGACCGATGCTGAAGGTAACACGCTTGTCTATGACTTCTTTGTTGCGGTTGATACGACCTACGGTGAACCTGATCCGCAGGACGCATTCGGCGTCGCTGAGGGCACCGACTCCACTGGCTGGCAGGTGCCCGTCCCTCTGGAGGAGAATAAACGATATTGGTGGATGGCACGGGCCTTTGACGGATACGAGCATTCTGAGTGGACAGAGCTGTTCGCAACAGCTTTCTTCGTCAACGGCACACCAGAGCCTCCCACAGCGCCCCAGGCCCAGTACCCACCGGATACGTCCGGATTGCCGGTGTTCGATATGCTGCCGTACTTCTATTGGAGTCCGTCGACCGATCCTGATCCGCTGGATACGGTTTACTATAAGCTTGAAATCGCCACTGATTCAACATTCAACTTTATCTATACCATAGACTCTCTCGACTCTTCCCCGTTTACGCTCACCGACTCCCTGATGTTCGGCACACACTACTGGTGGCGCGTCACAGCCTTTGACAACACCGGCTTGTCAGCCATGTCGCCCAATACGCCTGACTTCTGGACGTGGACGTTAGGCGATCTTGACCATTCGCATACAGTCAACATTGCTGACCTTTCGCGATTAGTGGATTTCCTATTTTTCGGCGGTCAACCACTGTACCCGGCGTTCATAGGTGACGTGGACGGCAATTGCAGTGTCAATGTTGCAGACATAACATATCTGGTGGAGTATCTGTTTTTTGGCGGACCTGCACCGAAGGTTGGATGTGAAAAGAGGACAGAATGAGCAGAAAGATGTACTTGATAGTCTCAGGCACAATCTTTAGCCTCGTGGCATGTTTACATTTGGCGAGGTTAATGTTTGGATGGCAGGCTCAGGTCGGAGCATGGACAGTTCCGTTTTGGTTATCGTGGGGCGGACTTGTGGGTGCAGGAGCGCTCTGCATTTGGGCGTTCTGGCAGATAGGGAAATAGGTTGGGGCCAATTTATGTTGTTTATGGCTCTGCGCTGAAGGTAGGGTGTGCTTGCGGGTAGAATCAGAAATGGGAAAACTATTCAGAAATGGGAGAACTATTATGAGACGAGCAATTGCAACAGGTGTCTTGCTGGTCGTTTGTGTAGTGAGTGTTGCTGCACAAGATGCCATATCTCTTTACGAGGTTGTCCCCTCGGTCGGGAACCATATACCTCTTGGCAGCACAGTCGAGTTTCGTTTGAGAGTGCAGATCGACACCAACCACGTCGGTGGTCTCTGGGTCTACAATAACGGCTTCCAGGTGTATTCGCCTGACGGCGCCGTCTGGGACACGACCAATGGGCAGTATCTTCCCGCGTGGTTGCCATTCGGGGACAGATGGATTTATCCCTTTGGGACTGATGGTGATGGAGCCGACACGGTTGTTTTCGGTGGTGAGGATTCCGCTGGCGGGTTCTGGATAGTGTACGATGACGTGGCGTGGAGTATAACGATTGAAATACCAGACGACCCTGCTCTCTGGGGCAGGACGATCTGCCTGGATTCGGTGGCTGACACTATGTTGATCTGGCCCTGGTCAACATGGGTGTGGTCCTCTCTGACTGAAAGCTACACTCCGACCTGGGATGGGCCTCATTGTTTCACGATAGGAATAGGTTGCTGCAACGACGACGGGATTCGCGGCGATGTTGACTACAGCGGTGGGTCCCCCAACGTTGGTGACTTAGCCTACTTGGTTGCGTACCTATTCACTCAACCCCCAGGTCCGGCACCTCCATGCTTCGAGGAGGCTGATGTTGACGGCACGGGTGCTATCAGCGTTGGCGTTTTATCCTACTTGCTTGCGTACCTGTTCGGTCAACCCTCTGGCCCGCCACCGATGCCGTGTCCATAGCTGCGAGCAGGATGTCGGCCTTAGGCTTTTGTTGACACGGCCGTCCTTCCGGATGCTGGGGTGGCCGTTTTGGTGAAAAGAAATTAGCCCTGTGTACGGCCGCACAACTTCTCGACCCCCGATTTGATCTCTTCGACTTAAGCCACTGGGACCCAAGAAGGGTATGCAGATTAAGGGAAGCATCCAGACTGGGCGTAATGTCGACGATGATTTCGTAGCTGGCAGCCGAGCATGGAAAAACAAGCTGGCTCTTAGCTGGGACTTGTTTGTTTTACCTGGACACCCTTCAAGAGCTCTATCAGTTGCTCGATGCGCTGAGAATTCTCCGGCGTCACCGACCATAGTCGAAATCCGGCCAGATAGGAGTTCGGAGATCGCTGTTTCTCGCACCAAACACACTCTGCTGCGAACACAATATACTTACTCCCATACAGGTCTTCCGGCAAGCTCATACGCAGATCGTAAATCGTCTTGGTCTCGATTTGCTTCCAGGTTGACATTTTGAAGCCGCCTTGAGACACGTCGATCATGTGCCCGATAGGGTGGTCCTCGAGCAAGTTAGTGATTAAAAACATTCTCGCCTTACTCAGTTTGTCCGTGTATGTGCCTACGTCAGTTCTGTATCGGGCCGACCTTCTTCTGTCGTCCACCTGAAACCCCCTTTAGCTTACGGCGTTTTGGTAGTTAAACAGTACTGAAAACTTATTTAGCAAGCTGCCTGGTGTCACTTATCACATCCCTGCGCGGACGTTGGCAACTTCCATTACTGTTTCAGCCGCCGATTCTCAACGACTACCCCTGAATAGATATATCGACCATCTTGTCAGGTTATTTACCTCTTCGAGCCATCCAATGGCGTGCAGGGTACTGGTTCTTGGTCAAGCCCGTCTTAGTGCCGTTTTACTGTAAAGAAATTAGGATTGCCAGTAGAGCGTAATGAAATGTACCGCAATGTACTACGCTGAGCGTGAGCCAGCGACGCGAGAGTATGAAATCACCGGTATGATGACCTCCATAGAATAGAAAAGCGGCACCCCGCCACCTGTGCCGTGTCCTTAGACTACCCGGCATGGTGATGACATAGGCCGCTTTTGAGCCTTTCAAAAACCCTGCGGGGTCAAAGCACAGGGGCCGTATTATCGGATGAGGGGTCGGTTTCTGCTCCTACTTGGAGTTGACACGGGGGTGAGTTTATGTATTTTAACACCGGAAGTTAGCCGACCAGCCAAACCGCGTGATTCGGGAACAACCGGGTTTGACGGTACTGGCAGTAGGTGATTATGGATGTTTGGAAAGATGCTGAGAGAGTTACCAGGTTGTCGTGCATGAGGTGGGAAGTTTAAAGCTCCTGAGTAACCTATTAACAAGATACGTTTCTGATAGATGGAGTCGTTTGTGGATGATCTAATATACCTGGATAACGCGGCAACCTCCTGGCCCAAGCCGGAGAAGGTTTACTCTTTCATAGTCGATTTTTGCCGACGGTGTGGAGTCAATCCCGGCCGCAGTGGATTTGATAGAGCAATCGAAGCCGGCAACATTGTTGAGGAACTCCGCCTCCGCCTCACCAGATTTTTTGGCGGAGAAATAACGCATCCGGAACGGTGCTGCTTCTCGTTTAATGCAACTGATTCGCTAAACCTGATTATCCAGGGTTTGCTGTCGCCGGGCGACCATGTCGTCACGACAAACCTTGAGCACAACTCCGTCATTCGGCCTATTAACCATCTGGTTCGGGACGGCGGCGTAGAAGCTACTTTTATACCTTTCAACAGCCAAGGATTTGTCGAGCCAGGCGATGTCAAGAAGGCTATCAAATCCGCCACCAAGCTGGTCATTGTGAACCACGGGTCAAACGTGCTTGGCACCATTCAGCCGGTGAAAGAAATCGGCTGTATATGCAGGGAGATGGGGGTGATTTTCTGCATTGATGTTTCACAGACGGCCGGCAGGGTTCCCATCAACATGATTGAGATGAACGTGGATGTCCTGGCCTTCACCGGTCACAAAAGTATGATGGGAGTTACCGGTATTGGCGGGCTGTGTGTCCGAAGTGATGTCGAAATCCGCCATACCCGTAGTGGTGGGACGGGAGTACGCTCCGCCTTCCCGTATCACCTGGATGAATACCCTTACCGGATGGAATACGGCACCCCGAACATCATGGGTATTGCCTCTCTGTGGGCCGGGCAGGAATGGATCTCCGAGCAGGGTGGGGTGGAGGTCATACATGCGCACGAAATGGAGTTGGCCAAAAAGCTTGTCGAAGGGTTTAACGATACTGACGGCGTTATTACCTACTGTTGTGATAAGTTGGATAAGCATCTGGCAGCCATCACGATAAACGTTCAGGGACTGGAAGCGGGAGACGTTGGCATCATGCTTGATGTCGATTTTAACATTGCAACCAGGACCGGCCTGCATTGTGCCCCGTTGGTTCATAAGCAGATCGGAACTCTGGGCATACATGGCGGAGTACGATTCTCTATCGGATCGTTCAATACCGAGGAGCACATTGACAAGGCCGTTGCCGCCGTGTCGGAGATTGCCGACCGGGCAAAGGAAATGCGGAAATTGACTGCCCACAGATAAATCAGCGCCTGCTCCAAAGACCTATACCAGCCGGCAACCAGCTGTGACTGACAACACAGACTCCACTACCGGATATTCCATAAAGATACTGACTATATCATTGCGAGGAGTCCGCCAGCTGCCGAACTCATGATGACGGGTTGACAGACTGTTACCAAACATATCTGTGTTTATAAATAGCGCAGGCTAAGTCTGTCCGCAATAAGCACTTGCCGCTATAATTGACTGCCTATCAATAGCTTGTAAATCATCCCATCGGAGACCACAGGGATCATGCCCTCACATTTGCTGTACCAGTTCGTCCAAAAGGCGACATCTGTACCATCCGGTATGGGGGACAAGTTCCTTTTATTCCCCTTACGGTTGTCTTAACTTATTGAATGGTAGAAGATTAGTGCGGGGGGCTCGAAATGGCACGGAGGTTGATACTATCTTAGGCAGAACTGAAAGACAAGAAGTCGTTAACTGATAAAAGAAAGGAAAACCAAACCATGATCCGCAACCTGCTGGCGCCGCTTCTGACCATTGCCCTTTTGTTCTGGGCCGGCGGCTGCTCAGACAGCCTGATCGAACCTGAGGCGGTTGAAAACCTCAATCTTGAGGATGAGTTCGGCGGCTACACGGCCTCGATGGAAAACCCCGGCTTCGGCGATTCGGAGCTGGTGGATGAAGCCGCCAGTGACACGGTGTACAACGACGAAATTTTAACCTCACCTGAGGTGGACACGGTAATTGCTTGCCCCAAAACAGGTTACTACCATTTAAGGGTTATCTGGGGACGTCTGTGCTATGATTCAACGGTCACTGAGGTTACTGATTGGACTGGTTCTTTGAGCGTTTCGCACGGAATCGAGGTTATCCGGCGCGTGATCCGTTTTGAGCCGGGCCAGGATTACATTATTCGTCCCCGCACCGATCCCAAGCTTATCGAGTGGGTCTCCAAAACCACCGTTCACAACGACGGCATAGCTGTTGACATCTTTGTACCGCCGATATTTGACACCACCGAAGTGATTGAAATCGACTCGCTGGGCGATACCAGCTACGTCATCGTGATTGACACCTCCTACTCGGCGACAGTGTCATTCGAGATCGGTCCGTATAGTCGTACGTTTGAGCTTGAGGAGCTCAAGTCCCTCGACACAGTCGTCTATCTTGACGACTCCAACGCCGTTGCTTTCCACGCCTTTGAGCTTCACCGTTACCCCTGTCCGCGTGGTTTCCTGGCCGGTCGCTGGGGTTTTGATGAGAACGGAGAGGGCCGGTTCCGGGGTGTCTGGTGGTCAAAACGCCAGAACTTTTTTGGCTGGTACATCAGCGGCTATCTGAGAGGCCACTTTGGCAAGAATAACTCCGGCGCCAAGGTCTTCTTTGGCAAATGGATTTCGAGAAATGGCAAATTTGAAGGATTCCTGAAGGGGACTTACGGCCACCTTCCCCGTCCGGAGGTTACCGAGGCCACCCGGAAACACGCCCATGGCTGGTTTGCCGGCAAGATCTTCAACGCCAATCGGATCGAGATAGGCGTCCTGAAAGGCAGGCACAGATCAGCTCCGTGGCACAAGAACGGTTTCTTCCAGGGACGGTGGAAATTACACTGCAACGCTATTGAGTCGAAGCTGGCTGACGACGAAGAAGGGTTTTAAGTGATCCCGCTTACTGACAGAATCCCGGCCCGGTCCGCGACCCGGGCCGGAAATACCCCGAATACCGGCCGTTTTCCCTCGACGGCCGGTGTCCCCTGTTTACCTGGGTTACTACAAGGCAAAAAAAATAAAAAAAAATTGCATTTATTGACATTTTTTTCTTGCCAAGTGAACAAATATGATTAAATTGGGTTTAAGAGAATAGAAAAGCTTTTAAGACCCCCCCTCTGTCTCTTACCGAGACAGCCCTGCGTTGGGCAGGATTATTTACTAATCCTGCCCTTCTTATTTGCCTAATTCTTGATGTTGAGTTCTTTTCGAAGAGTAACGATCATGGAATCGAGGCGAAGCACCTCGTCTGCCACGGGCCTTATCTGAAGATACAATTGCAGCGCCTCTCTCTTCTTGGCCCGATCATCCTGGGTGGCCAGTACGTTGGCAAGGTTCAGCTTGGTCGGCAGGGAACTGCTGTCTTTATCCAGTAGATAGCGGAAGATAGCCTCTGACTCCTCGTAGCGTTTCTTGACCGCCAGATACAACCCCTTGTTCATTAGAAACTCGTCTCTGTCGCCGAAACGTTCAAGAGCGCTGTCAATAACCGCCAGCGAAATGTTCAGCGAGTCAAGTTGGGCGGCCAGGTTTGCAACCAGCAGGTAATAGTTGGGATTATTCGGTTCCACTTCAAGAAGCTTGCGATAGAAATAGTACGCGACTTTGTAGTTTTCAATCTTGAGATTTAGATTCGCCAACTCGGCGTGATATTGCTCACCCGGGTCTCCTGTTTCGACCAGAACATGGATAGCCTCGATAGCGCTTTTCCACTCCTTGACCGTTTTGGCGATCTTGTACAGTCGGAGATTTACCTCCCGGTCATCGGGAAACAGTAGGTCGAGTCGTTTCAGGTAATGATAGGCGGAATCATACAGAAAGTCTCGCTGGTAACTGATTCCCAGTAGATACAACAGGTGGCGGTCGGACGGTTTCTGGGCTACAGCTTTGGTGAGGTATTTTCTGGCCCTGGCATACTCATGGTTATCGAACGCTTCTTCCCCGGCCCGACTCAGCTCATCAACGGTCTGCGGCTCTTTACTGCACCCGCCGAGTAAACCGACCAACAGAACCGCGAATATAAACATTCTCATGGAAAACTTTGCTTTCTGTATCGGAGCTTTACATGTATAGAACTAACCTGCTTGTAACTCAAGTTCTGCGTGGATAATTTTGACTTACTAATACTCCGCCGCAGACCGCCCCGACCGGCGCTATTCTATCGCGTGCGCTTTTTCTTTTGCCGCCCAAAGGAGATGTTCTCCAGTGAAAACTCTTCCTCGCCCTTTGAGGCGTCAGGCTCGCTCCGCTCTGTCGGAGGTTGTCCATTCTTGACGATTCTCCCCCGGCGGGTTTTTAGTCGGCCGTACTCAGGAGAAGGTGTTTCGACTGGAGATGTCTTTTGCTCAACAGCTTTCTGTGGAGGGGTGATATCTCCGGCGTGGTCTTCGCTGGGCGCTATCTGTTTTGTATCAATGGCGGTCGATGGCGCCGTCTCCTCTCTCGTTCTGGCGGTCATTGGCCTCAGTGAATCTGCCCGTCTGGGTTCGCTCTTCCGTTCCGGCCGGTGATAGCTTGATCTGTCACGCGTTGCCGGCTCGGCTTGCCGTCCAGGCCGAGGGCGACCCGTTGTGGCACTTGCCTTTGTTGTTCTTGTCCTTTCGCGCTGGTCTCTAGCGCCCGGTGGCCTTCCTCTATCATCGCGAGGGCGCTGTGTTGTGCGCGCCGGTTCTCCATCCCTCCTGCGGGAATCGGTACGTGGGCGCGTCTTTCCTTCCGTGAGGGCAGCTTTTCGTGGCTGGGGGCGGGCCGAGCGTTTTTGACGAACAGCTTTCGGCTCTAACGCCGTAGCCACAACAGCCGCTCCGACCGAGTCACCCCAGACGTTAACAACAGCGCGAAACCGGTCAAAAAGCCAATCCACGGCGATTATCAAACCGATCCCGGCGTAGACCTCTTGTGGAAATCCCGCCGCACGCAGGACAAAAGGAAGCAACAAAATGCCGGCGTGAGGGATCGCCGCGGCTCCAAGCGAAATCAGGACGGATACCACGGCTATCGAGATTATCTGCACCACCGACAGGCTCATCCCAAAGGCCTGGGCGATAAAAAGAGCGGCTATCGCCAAGTACATGGCGGTGCCGTTCAAATTCATGGTCATTCCCAGCGGCAGAGCCAGCGCTCCGGCCCGGCTGTCAACTTTGTTTTTGTCCACCACACCGGCATAGGTAATCGGCAAGGCAGCAACTGACGAACCGGTGGCCAGGGCGGTCGACAGGGCCGGTACCATATTGCCGAAATACCCCAGCGGCGAACGTCGCCCAACAAACTTGAGCAGCAAAGGCAAAACAATGACGCTGTGAATCAACAGGCCGGCGCCAAGCGCCAGCAAATAGTAAGCGAGGCTTTCGGAAATCACACCCAACGAGCCGGAATTCCCGGCTACAACCGTGCCGACCACCGAAAACAATCCGATCGGGGCGACGTAGAGAATCAAATAGACGAGCTTGAGGACGACTTCACTGACACCCTTGAAAAAATCGACGACAACTCTCCCTCTTTGCCCGAGAGTGGCCAAAACGCCTCCGAAAAAAAGAGAAAAAACGATTATTCCTAAGTACTGTCCTTCGATTACGGCTTGAGGAAGACTGGTCGGGATAAACGCAAGCAGAAAGTCGCTGAAGCCCATCGATTTCAATCTGGCAACTTCGGTGGGAAGAGTCGCGCCGACGATACTGACGCCCCAGCCGGGCAACAGGAGCATCGCCAGAACAAGGCCGATACCAACCGCGAGGGCGGTGGTGACCACAAAGTATGCCAGCGTTGTGATGAGCGGGCGGCCAAGTTTGCGCGCCTCTCCAAGCGAGGCCACGCCCACTATAATTCCGGCGACTATGAGCGGCATCACAACCAGTTGCAGAGCGCTTATGAAAAGTGTGCCGATTACGCTGATAGAGAGCATAACGCCAGGGACGTAATACCCAAGCGCCGCCCCAAGGATTATGCCTGCCAGCATCAAAAGGAGAATCGTATTCGTTGCTTTACCTGTCATGTTAGTAGATCTTATTTTTGGTGTTCACTGTGGAAAAACCGGCGGTTTGTCATCAACGGGCGTACTTCCGCGACGGTTTCCTGCGCTTTTTTGTAATGTTTTGCACATCCTGTGGGAAAAACTAAGGGATATGTTTGTGGTTTACAAGTCTTTTCTCGCTGTTCCCTTTTCGTGGCTTCCGTAGATTCAGACAGTATATTTATAGCCTGCTCCCCGAAATCAGCGCCACTTGAAGTGGATATCTGCCTGCAAAAGAACTGAGATAAGCTTCACGAACCGACTCACATGCCACTGAAGCAAGGAAGTCCTCCGGCAACGTCGAGCCGATCGCAGAACCAACGCCAAAGAGCTGATACACAGCGGTCCCTGCTATTGCAGATAAGTGCTACATCTGTGAAGAATACTGCATCGCCGCATTGATGGCTTTCCGTTGGCGAAGATATGATCCCTTAGAAAATCGTCCGAAAAGAGTGGTTTTGTCCTCTTTTCGCTTCTATTTCGACCGATTTCATGGTTTTGTAGGAATGATGCACAGATTTTGCTGCAATCGATACTGTTGCGGTAGAATCTCAACCGGGTTTGCCTTGTTATCGGCCGGTCGGGGTTTACCCGTTGCTCTTGAAATAGACACAAATGACTTAAGGCAAGTTGAAACTGACAGCTAACATACACAAACAGGAGGAAAATGCAGTGGCCAAACTAACCAACTACCTGGTACTGCTTGCGGTGTTGGGGATTATGATCGTCGGTTGCGGGAATGAACGGGGCACCATTATCGCTCCGGATTCCACGTTTCCCGGCGGCGCTCTCTCGGCCGGCATCGGCGGCGCGGCCGGGGTAGCCGGCTTCGTACTCCCGGAAGGTGCCACACTTGACTCGGCCATCTTCCACATCTACGTCCTCACGCCCAGTAATCAACAGGTTAATGTACACAGGATCACCGACGGATGGGAAGAAACTGTAGTTACCTGGAACAACTTCGGGGGCGCTTTTGCCGCAGACATTGTCGGTTCCTTTATGGCTGACGGCATCGGCTGGCGGTCGGTAGATGTGACGTCGCTGGTGAACGGCTGGCTCGGCGGTAGCTATGATAACCACGGCTTGCTGCTGGATCAGGAGATTGTTCCTTTCCCTCGCGCCATATACGGTAGTCGGGAACATTACTCCTACCAGCCCTACCTGGAGATCTGCTACACGACTTCCGGCGGCAGCCAGTGCGAGCAGGTTCTGCCAGACGCCGATACCCACATAAACGAGTATCGTCCGGATGACAACCACGGTCTGTGGGAGACCATATTCACGGGCTACGGCGCCGACAACGACCTTGAGAAACAGAGCCTGGTACGGTTTGAGCTGGAAGTGACGCCGCAAGAGGGCTGCACCAGAACCATCGGCTACTGGAAGACCCACGCCGGTTTCGGACCGCAGGACGACGAGGTGACGCCGCTGCTGTCGGTCTGGCTCGGTGACGCAGGAGGTTCGAAGAGCATCCTGGTCGCAGATGCAGCCACCGCTGTAGACGTCCTGAAAATGAAGACCTATGGCAAGCCCTCCAACGGTATCACCAAGCTTTATGCCCAACTGCTGGGAGCCAAGCTTAATGTCGCAAGCGGTGCGAGCGGTTCAGACGTTGCCAGCGCCATTGCCGATGCCGACGCTTTCCTGGCCGGAACGGACTGGAATGACTGGAGCGGCCTTTCCGGTGCTGACAAAGACATGGTGTTGGACTGGAAAGACATGCTCGATGACTATAACAACGGTGACATTGGTCCGGGTCACTGCGATGACGGTGATATGAATAGGCAATAAGTACAGAAATGCATGTTACTGCCCGCGGGCTTAACCCCGTGGGCTTTTTTTTGAGAGTTTCGCCCAACTACGGCTGATCAGGAAGTTGCCGCCTTCATTAAGATCTATAGGTCAGGACCCTTGCGGTCCTGACAGACATCGTCTGCCTTGGCTGTCAGGAGGACAAGCCTCCTGACCTACTCGGACTGCCCCTTTTGACCAAGAAGTTGTCATCCTCGAAACATTATGGATCAGAGCATGCCTCTTCCCCTCGGCTTGGTTTAATGCCTAGCAGATTTTCGATTTCCTTTCGTGTATCATCGTTCTTGATGGGATCACCTTTGTGAACACAGTTTGATAATAGTATCAGCCTTTTGGATGCAAGTGCTATTTCTTGTTGCTTAGGAAGCCAACGGCGGTACTCCCAGTATCTGTACCATCGAATCGCGTAAGCCCCAGCTCTAAGATGACTGGCATGCTCACGTAGTACTCTTGACGTGTTGTCCATAGTTTCAGGTTCTCCTGATCCCGGATTACAATACACATTACCATAAAAGCTGAGTGAAAAAGCAATCTCCCCTATTAGCTTTCGCAGTTCATGGACAGGATCGATAATGAGCTTCTCAATGATTCGCCCTAGGGCAATGACAAATAATCCCCCAAGAACAGTCAGACATGAGGTCAGCACTATTAGCCACAGCTGAGACATACTTCCTCTCCTCGGTCTTTAAAAATCCAGTACTTCCTACAGCCCCAGATTCGGGCCTCTTAGCACGAAAGTAAAGTTGCAATTCCCTGTCAATCATAATTCGTTTCAAATGACAGCCACCGTTTCCAGTTGCGCTTTTGCTGGTATGAACATTAACTGCCCCTCATGCGCTGGTCGTCGTTTTTGCTGTTGCTGCCGGTGGTGTTCTGGGGGGTGTCGTATATCGCCATTAAGGTGGTGCTGACGGAGTTGGAGCCGGTGGAGATGATCTCGGTGAGGTTTCTGCTCGCCGTCCCCGTACTGTACATCATCATCAAGAAAAAGCGGCTTGCCGTATGGCCGAGGGCGATGCACGGCAGGCTGATAATCGCGGCGGGAGTGATATTTTTGCATTTCTGGGTGATGGCCACCGGCATGAAAGAGACCTCCGCCTCCAACACGGCCTGGATTCTCACCACAGCGCCGATCTTCATCGCCCTGCTGTCATGGATGTATCTTAAGGAGGCATTCAATGCCTCACAGTGGCTGGGGGTGCTCCTGGCCGCCGGCGGGGTGTTGTTTTTGACATACAACGGGGACATGGCCAACCTGAACTGGATCAACTCGCGCGGGGATATTATCGTGTTAGGGTCATGCGTCACCTGGGCGTTTTATACGGTCGGCACCAGGGAGATCACCGCCAAAGTTCACCCCCTGGTAGCCACCTTCTGGATGACCGGCGTGGCCGGACTTGTTTTTGTCCCGTACACTCTTTGTACGAGCGGCTATGAGAAGTTCTTAAGCCTGCAGCCGGTGACGCTGGTCAGTCTTGTCTTCCTCGGTGTTTTCTGTTTAGCGATTGCGTTCTGGCTCTGGTCGGAAGGGTTGGCGCGGGCGACGGCGGCTGAGGTGGGGGTGTGGCTGTATGTAGAGCCGCTCATCACGGTGGCTGCGGCCGGAATTCTGTTAAGCGAACCGGTAACTCTCTGGCTGGCAATCGGGGCGGCGCTGATCAGCTTGGGGGTGTACGTAGCGGAGAAATATGGACGCTTGCGCTTGCAGGAGCACGATGTATGAGGCCGGCGCGAGTGTGCCTTCGGCGCAAAAACTGAAGTCAAGAACAAAAGTCCCCTGAAGCGGTATCGCCGATTGCCCCACAGCCCAGACCGCACAAGCATTTACCTTACAAGAGACGTGGACATAGCTAAGTGGGTATGATCACTATGAGTCAGAATCTTAGCGCCAGGAATTGGTTTCTCAGAACCGCATTGTCATACCTCGGTACCCCGTACATCTGGGGAGGGGATGACCCGTCCGGGTTTGATTGCTCCGGATTTGTCATCGAGTGCCTGAAAACCGGTGGGATCATAAAGGAAAAAGAAGACTTCACCGCCGACGGCCTGATGCATCTTTTCAGTTCTAAGCTTGTCGAGAAGCCGCATGACGGGGCGCTGGTGTTCACGCTCAATCGGAAGGGCAAAGCCACCCACGTGGCGATATGTCTTGACGAACATTTTCAGATCGGAGCCAGTGGCGGCACGAAAAACACCACCGATCCAAAAGCCGCCTGGCGGGACAACGCCTATGTCAAAATCAGGCCGATCAGATTCAACTGTGAGCGAATGAAAGTGGCTGATCCTTTTCAGGATTGAGCGCCTTCCGAACAACGTTGTCTGCGGGTGGCACATGTGGCCATCTGCCACCTACAAATTATCGTCTCGCTCCACCACGTTCGGGCTGCGACCTGCCGACCTAACGCAAAGCTTTGGGAGGCTGTTATCTTGTGGACAGTTCACAGGGAGATTTTTTCCGTTACAGGGATTTGCTTTTGAACGAACGCTGTCTTATGTTAAGCCACTGCAAAACGGCGAGGAGACGAGAAACGCTTAAGCCATAGAGAAAATTGCTGTTAAACTGCGGCACAAGTCAAAACCCGACAGATCTCTTAAGGAGTCAGTCATGTTGCGAATTCCAAAATCTTTATCAATGCTCTGCATAGGCGCCCTGCTGCTTGGCGGCGCACATACGGCTGCCTATGGTGGGTTACACCCCTCCTACTCGGACAAGGCGGTGGTGGACACGGTTCCCTTTTACGAGGGGGGTCGGTATGACCCGACCGTGCCCAAACCCAACGAGTTCCTCAAGCACCCGTTGGGTCAATGGCCGCTGCCCTACCATGAGCTGGTGGCGTACATTGAGGCCCTGGCGGATCACTCTGAGCGGGTCGTGCTCAACACGCGCGGTAAGACACACGAAGGGCGTGACATGTTTAATATCTTCATATCTACGCCCGCGAACATAGCGAATCTTGACCAACTCCGCGCCGCAACGGAGATGCTGGCCGATCCCGCTCGGATAGAATCCGGAGCACAACTGGACTCATTGATAGACGGCCTTCCGGCTTTTGCCTGGTTAGGATACACGATCCATGGGGACGAGCTGTCCGGAACCGACGCCGCCGTCCAGCTGGCCTATCATCTGGCCGCCGCCAACGATTCGGCCACGCTGCACCTGCTTGAGAACGTCATTGCCATAATCGATCCCCTTGAGAATCCGGACGGCCGCGAGCGCTACGTTCACATGCTTCAAAACTACAAAAGCCACGTTCCCAATTATGACCCGAATGCTATGCAGCATAGCGGGGTATGGCCGTGGGGGCGGACCAACCACTACCTTTTTGACCTCAACCGCGATTGCATCCTTCTGACCCAGCCGGAAACAATCAGCAAAGTGAAAACAATACAAAAATGGCACCCGGTGCTGGCCATTGATGCCCACGGGATGGGCTCCAACGCCACCTACTTGTTTTCCCCGCCGCGTGAGCCGATCAATTACAACACCCCCCCCAACGTCCTGAAGTGGTGGGAAGTCTACAGCAAAGATCAGGCGGCGGCCTTCGACCAACGGGGTTGGCCATACTACTCAGGAGAATGGAACGACCAGTGGTATCCCGGCTACACCTCCGCCTGGCCGGCCTTTTTCGGCACAGTGGGTATATTGTACGAACAAGCGCGTGTCGATGGGGCCATTGTCAAACAGCGCGACGGCTACCTTCTGACCTTCCATGAAGCCGTCAACCATCAGTTCACCTCTTCTCTAACGAATCTGTTCACTACCGCCAACAACCGTCGGCAGCTTCTGAAGGACTACTATGAAGCTCGGAAAGGGATAGTGGACGACGGCAAAAAGAGCCGCCTGCAGTTTCTGTTTGTGCTCGATAATGATGAGCTGAAGATGAAGAGATTCATCGAGTCGCTTATCGGACAGGGCATTGTTGTCCAGCGCGCCACGCAGGAGTTTTCTGTCGGGAAGGCTACCGACATCTATCACGCGGAGCATAAGTCCCGGGAGTTTCCCAAGGGTACCTATATTGTCAACACCGCTCAGCCAAACGGCGCCCTGGCAAAAGCCGTCTTAGAGTTTGACCCCCACCTCAAGCAGGAGTTCCTTGAAGAGGAGAGACGCAAGCTGGAGAAATACAATGAAACCCGCATGTACGAGGTCAGCGCCTGGTCTGTGCCACTGGCGTACGACATTGACGCCTACTATACTAACTCGTCCTTTACAGTAGCCACCGAACAGGTAAATACCGTGGCCCTTTCTGAGGGACAGCTTTTCAACCCCAAGGCGCAATTCGGTTTTGTTGTCGACATGGAGGGTGAGAAGACATACCGCCTCCTCAATCGTCTTTTTGCTGAGGAGCTGATCGTGTATGGCTCCGAGAAGCCTTTCACGGTTGAGGGGCAATCGTTCAAGCCCGGCGCTCTTCTGCTGCGCAAGCGAGGTAATCCAAAAGAGCTTCCTTCCATCCTGGCTCCCCTGGCCGAGGAAGTGGGCATCAATATCTATGGCGTTAACACGGCTCGTTCCACCCAAGGCTCCCACCTGGGCGCACCGACTTTTCACCTTTTGGCGCAGCCCCGGCTTGCCCTCGTGATGGGAGACGGAATGGACTACACCTCGGTCGGCTCTCTGTGGTACACTATCGACAAGGAGTTAGAGATTCCGCATTCGCTCATCCAGGTTTCCCGTATCCAACACACTGACCTGTCGAAATACAATGTTGTCGTACTGCCGTCAGCATGGGGTGATGCATTGGAGAGGCTGCTTGGAAAACAGGGAGCAGAGAAACTGGGCAAATGGGTCGGCGAAGGCGGCACGCTGGTTATGACCGGACGCTCCGCCGTCTGGGCCGCCGATACCTCGGTGGCGCTTTCACAGGTGCGCCTGAAACGGCAGGCGCTGGACAAGCTGGATGTGTACAAAAAGGGCCTTGAGAGGGAACTACAGGCTGAGGCGCCGACGGTTGACACTATGGCCCTCTGGCATCCGGACAAAATCCCTGCGGATGAGAACGTGACGCAGAAGAAAGAAGAGGCGCCGCCTCCTAAATCTGACAAAAAGGAGGCCGATGACCTGGACAAGTGGCAGCGGAAGTTCCACCCGCGCGGCGCTATCCTGCAGGCCGATATTGACACCGAGGACTGGCTGGCCTTCGGCATGAGGGGACAAGTCCCGGTGATGGCGTATACCAGTCATGCGCTTATGGCCGCCGCACCCGTCAAGACACCTGCCCGCTTCGCCCCCGAACAAAACGACCTCCGCCTGTCGGGGTTGTTGTGGCCGGAGGCGCGCCGGCGCTGGGCGGGCACCGCCTATGTCACGCGGGAATCGAAGGGCAAAGGCCAGATTATCATGTTTGCCACCGACCCGAACACGCGCGCCTACTTCTGGGGCACCAGAAAGATGTTCGTCAACGCCATTCTCTACGGCCCCGGCATGACCCGCGGCTTTGAACCGTACGAGGAGGAGGAATAGATATGTGAGGCAAGGAAGTTCGTCGGGGAACTGGGCAGCGTCGTGTTAAATAATTGTTAGATATGTAATAGATATGAAAAAGAAAGCATCCAATACCTTAGTTGGTTCTGCGGGAGAATATTATGTTTGTGCCGAGATTTGTCGGAGAGGCAACCTCGCATTAATCACAATGAAAAACAATCCCTTGTATGATGTGATCGCAGCAAATCCAGATGGATCTCGTGCTGTTGCAATCCAAGTTAAGACAAGATCGATCGAGAATAAACAGGGGTGGAAGCTGGGCAAAGATATAACCATGAAGAAGAACAACCCTGAACTGTTTGTTATTCTGGTTAATTTAAAGGAGAATGGGCTGCCTGAATTCTATATTTATGAATACGATGTCTTGGCTGAGAGAGTTGAGAGAAATTATCGGGAATATCTATCCATACCCAGAAAAGATGGAACCAAGAGAAAAGATGTTGCATTCAGATGGCACGATGAAAACTTTTTTACAGAAGATGACAAGAAAAGAAAAAATAACTGGGAGCTTATTGAAAAAGCGCTCAAGAGTACATAACCAGTTGTATGGCAGGAGCCCCCACTAATTCCATTATGAACTGTTGGGCCTTTTGTCCTTCAAAAGGGGACTGCGGAACCGGACCTACAAACCTTCTTCTGGATTCCTGCTTTCGCAGGAATGACAGAACGAATCACAATCTATATCACGACTGATCTTGTTGTCTGTATAACCTTGAGATTTGACTTTTGGGGCAACCACACAACGTACACTAACCATGGAATTTTGTTCGATTGCAATTAGAAAATAATATTAGTACTTCTTGCGGCGCTCGACCATGTAGTTGGACCCCTCGCGACGTTTGATGGCTTCTTTCAAATCGGCAAGCATCCTCGACATCTCTCCGACGTGGCAAAACTTGCCGTTGGAATTTATAGTAACCGCAATCGAGATAGTCAAGATAGGGAAATTTTCAATCTCCCCCCGTCTGCTTAGCGTTGTGATGTATCCCCGTTCGCGATCTGCAGGCTCATACCGGTACGGAATGAGAGCGTCAAGAGTCTGGATAGTCCAGCGGCAGACAGGCTCTACAAGTTCGGCTGGAATAACCATGATGAAGTCGTCACCGGCAATGTGACCTACAAAACCTTCCCGGCAGAGGTCAAAGACAATGTCTTTGATTATAGTAGCCGTGAGACGGATAACCTTATCCCCTTCGACGTACCCATAGTAGTCGTTGTAGGCCTTGAAATTATCCAGATCGGCATAGCAGACGGCAAACTCTGTTTTCATATCAAGCTGGCGCGTTATCTCATGCTGAATTATGGCCGGGCCCGGCAGGCGCGTGGAGGGATTCACCGCCAGGTCCCGTTGACTGCGTTCAATCACCCGTTTTATGCGCACCTTGACCAGCTTGTCTTTCCACTCACCATAAAGAAAATCCTCGGCTCCGTTTTCGTAGGCCGCCACTATGACGCTGATGTCCGGGGCCGGGTGATAGAGGATGATGGGGATTATAGATAGAAAGATATTCTGTTTTATGGCCTGGACCAGCTCTATTTCTCTGAGAAAATCGGATTTCCCGCCGATCATGATGGCGTCGACGGGGAAACGCTGGCAGATTTTCACCAACTGTTCAAAGCTATCGAAATAATGAAGGCTGATTTTGCTGGAGTGGTAAAATTGTTCGAGATGGAAATCAAGGTTGACATTGTCCTGCTTGAGGGCAAAATGGTAGCTCGGCTTTTTCGGCAGGTTAGCGGTCTTTGGGTCCGGCCAGTTCTCGAGGATGGTATTTTCTGTGTTCAGCAACTATGTAGTCCCGGTCAATCGTGGTATATATCTGTGTGGTAGATATATCGGCATGACCGAGCATTTCTTGCACGACCCTCAGATCAGCCCCCCCCTCAAGCAAATGGGTAGCAAAAGAATGCCGAAACGTATGCGGCGATACCTTTTTGGCGATACCGGCCTGCATCACCCGTTTGCGAACTATTTTCCACAGGCCAACCCGGGAGAAACTGCGGCCTAATCTGTTTACGAACAGATAGCTGCTCTCCTCGTGGGGCGGTGACTGAGCCCGGGTATCAAGATAAGCTTCCAGAGCCTCTCGGGCATACTCTCCTAATGGAACCAGCCGTTGCTTGCCCCCCTTGCCGACAACCCGTATGAAGCCCGCCTCGAACTCGATGTCACTCTGTTTAAGGTTGATAAGCTCCGAGATTCGCAAGCCGCTGCCGTAGAGAAGCTCAACTATCGCCCGATCCCTTTTCCCCAACCGCGATTGCACGTCAATGGAGGTGATTATTTTTCCTATCTCTTCCGGCGACAGGTAGTGAGGGTGGTAGCGCGAAATTTTCGGCGCCAAAAGAGCCAAAAACGGATTCTCGCCGATTCTCCCTCGATCATACAAGTAGGCAAAAAACTGCTTGAGGCTTGATATCTTGCGCGCTATCGTGGCCGGTTTGCGGCCCGCCGCAGTCAGGTAGCTGACATGCTCAGTGGCTGCGCGCAGCGATACTTTCCCAGCTTCGACAGCACCCAGACGGTCAGAAAACTCGACCAGGTCGCGCCGGTACGATGCCAAACTGTTTTGAGCAAGCCCGCGTTCCAGCTTGAGGTACTGCAGATAATCATCAATGAGCGCCCGCATAACTCTTCATTTTCCTATCGGCCGTGCGCTATCGCCGCCACCGCACAAACCCTGTAGCCTGCTTTTTCCAATTCATTTCTCGCTTCCGTGGCCGTAGCCCCACTGGTAACCACGTCGTCAACCAGGATGACTCTCTCGCCGTTTTCAGCTTCTTCGACGACAGTGAACGCCCCCCTAATATTCTCAGCTCGCCTCTCGAACTTTAGCTTTGCCTGGGGTTTCCTCTTTTCGACACGAAAAAGGATATCCTTCCTGACCGGTAGGTCCAGTAAATGAGCAAGCTGCTCGGCAAATAGCGCCGCCTGATTGTAACCACGGTGTTTTTCCCGGCTCGGGTAAAGGGGGACCGGTATCAGCATCCTTGGTTTCAATGATTGTAACTGCTTCTGGAACTGCTCATAAAGCAGTGGAGCAAACAGTGCGGCTGACGTGGTGATCCCTTTGAATTTGAACTGAATGATTATTTCCTGCAAGGGGGAGGCATAATTCCCGTACGCAAACAGCGGCACATATTTGTCCCGGCAAATGGGGCACCCTTTGGCATCCGGGATCATCTCAAAGCAACTGAGGCAGATTGGATGGTCATAGGTATCAATCGACTGCAAGCAGCCTTCACACACAGCAGCATGGTGCGGATTGAATGCCCCGCATCCCAAGCACAGGGGAGGAAAGACAAAATCCAGCAGCCCCTTCAGCAGGGGGCTCTTGTCCATGAGGTTGGAAAGCATAACTTAAGAAAAGAATTGGTCTGGGGCCGTTCAACAAAAAACAGGAAGGGCCGTTTGTCGGCTTTCATTACGGTAAACAGCTACTGACGCCGTTACCCACCGGTCTCTCTCAACAAATCCCGGGCCGCCTGTGCAACCTGGCCGTTAGGCTCGATGGTGAGATATTTCTGCCAGTACACGCGCGCCGAGTCAGTTTCATTAAGATCGTAATAGACAATCCCCAAATTGAAATTAGCGATGGCATGAGAAGAGTTGAGATCAATGACTCGCCGGAACTCCTCGATGGCACGGTGAGTCAATCTCATCCCATGCAGACAGGCGCCGTAATCGACTCGAACATCCGGAGAACCACCCTGTAAGGCGAGGGCTCGTTTGTAACATTCAGCCGCCACGGGGTAATTACGCTTATCCATGAATTCGTTGCCGAGGGTAACCAGGGAGCTGTAGTCGGTCGGGAGATTCTCCAGCACTTTCATTGCGTCAGCTATATCTCCCATTGGCACGTCGCCATGCAACTCAATTTCCGCCTTGGGTCTTGACGGCACAGACATCGGCCGTTTGAAGGCGAAGTAGCCTGCGGTAACAACAAGCAGGATGCCGGCAATAATCAATAAGTCGCGCCTGCCGGTTTTTCTGCCTGCCTGCCGAGTCACAGGCGCCTTGGCGGACGAACTCTCAGATGATTCCACGGGAGTTCCGCACTCCGGGCAGAACTTCAATCGTGGAGGGAGACTATGGCCACAATTCCGGCATTTCATAGGAACTATTCATTATTTCTTTTGGCTTCCTATCACTGAGTAATATATTCCACATTCTTCACCGGGTAAATCGAAATCTAAGACTTACCGCGTAAGTAAACGGCGCGTTGCCTGGCGCTTCCAGATTTTAATTCGAGTGATAGTGTTTCGTTTTCGTGCGCGAAGTCCACCTAAGGCAGACGCTATGTCTCAGATGGGGTCGGCGCACGAGGAGAGGCTGTATTAAAAGTTGACTCCAGCTACACTGGACATGGCACCAAATGAAGTCGCCATTTGCTAACTCCGCGTAGCGGCGGGCCTTGTGTCCGCCGGTGGCGTCGCCACGTTTAGGTGGGAGACAAGCCCCCACCCTACGCGAGTCAGAACAGTTGCCTTTTGGGGCAAGCTCAGGACGTACACCGACCACTGAGTTTTCTTTGCCGGGTAAATCGAAATCCACTGGAAGAGAAAGGCGAGCAGGACCGGTGACGCTGCCCCTAAAACCTATCAATATACGTCAACCTGATCCCGCGAGTGAAGGTAATGTCCTCTTCGCCCTCTGCGCGGCGGTTGAGAAAAAGGTCTTTCAGCAAAGCCTCAAGCTCAAGGTTCTCGGCAAACAACCACTTTACCGATATGTTCAAATACCCGCGGCCCTTGCCGGCGAAGTCGTAGGCTGACTTATCGTCATTCAGGGCAGCATCCCACTCTGCAAGCAGAGCCAGGTTGTATTTGAAGGTAGCGTCGAAACCGATAAAAAAGTTCATATCCGTTTCTTCATCGACATCATTTTCAAGCGAATAGTTTATACCGGCGTGCCAGCCGGAGGTCCATTCGTAGAAATAAAAGCTCCGACTTGCCACCGCATAGAAGCCACGGGACTTGAATGTGTAACGGTCAAGCTCTTTATTCCAGGCGCCAAACCCCTGCGACGAGAACCCGACCGAAATGGCCGGAAAGTATTCCAGTTCGTCAATGATTCTGAACTTCAAATTGAACTCGATTCGCGGGTTCCAGTTCGGCTCACGGTTGGAAATAACGTCCTCGGCCCCATACGATATGCCGAGCATCAAGCGATTAGACAATCCAATATCGGTATTGGTCAGGACGCCTCCCTTGTGGTAGAAGCGAAAGCCGATATCATAGTAGGCGCGCGGTAGGGTACCGGCGGTGGGCACGTCGACCAGCCATCTAGGGGGTACTTCATACAGGCTGCTCTGCTGCCACTCTGAAGAGCCCTGAGCGGCAGCATCGGGGACAGCTGCTGCGGCTAAGCTTATGCATAAGAGAATCTTCAACATATCGTTCATTTTATCGCCTCTGCTCGAAACAAATCGTGTTGCATTCGCATTCCTCCATGTGAGAGGATAGCCATCCTTTCAAAACCAAGTCAACAAAAAGGTGGCGCCGGTGCCGCATCTATTCTCGCCGGGTGTAGCGTCACCAATACAGGCCGGGAGACAAGCCTCCGCCTCCCCCCTGCCATTTATCCCTTGACATGAAAGGCGATATCTGCAACCTTCGTCCCGATGTCAATCAGAGTCTCAAGCAGCTTACTGAAAGTAAAATATGGCAAGAGAGATTCGGAAACTGACTATTGATGACTACGATGACTTAATCAGGGTCTGGGCCGACGCCGGTCTCCCCTATCGCCCGTTCGGTAGAGACAGAAAAGATCGCATTGCAAAAGAGATGGAGCGGCCGGACACGGCGTTTATCGGTTTGTTTGAAGATGGCCGACTGTTGGCGTTGGGTCTGACAACCTACGATGGCCGCAAGGGCTGGATCAATCGCGTAGCTGTCGACCCCGATTACCGAAAACAGGGGCTGGCGAGTGAGATTATCACCGAATGCGAAGCCTTTCTGGAAAGTCAGGAGGCGGAAATCATCGCCTGTCTTATTGAGGATTACAACCTGCCTTCGATGGCGCTGTTTCAGAAGCACGGCTATCTATACAGTGAAGAGGTCTTGTACTTCTCCAAGCGCAAGTCGGAAGAGACGTAGCAGTAGGGCTGAACCCAAGCGGTTCTGCCAACCAAAACAATGGCAGAAACACAAGGGCTTCTGCTCTAATGACGCGGCTAAACTCCCAACGCCCGCGCAGCCACCTCATAATCTACTGGCTTAACCCACAAGACATAACCAAACCTTCCGCTGCCATTGCATACACCATTTGCGGCGTGAACATTGATCCCGGCGTTGGAAAGCTTTAGATGGTTTTCGTGGAGCGCTCCTACTCTATCTTCTCCCTGGATCAAAAATGCTTTCTTGGGGCCAACCAGGGTTATACCCGCATCTGCAGCGGCTTTTTGCAATTGCTCCGGGTTCTCAGGGAAAAAATCGAGTTGGGCTTGGTCTCCGCCGATAGGGAAGGCAGTGAAAGCCACCAGATTGACGCCCTTCTCACTGAGATGTTCTAGCAGTCGCCGTCCCTCTCCGGGCTTGTCGCTGACCGTCGCGTAGTAGTACTCAACTTTTCGTACTGTTTCGGCCATTGGGAACCTCCTTCAAGGCTCTCTAACTATTCAAGGCATTAAAACCGATTCTCGACCTATGTTCAGCAATCGTTTCAGCTCGATCCACCCCAGCACAAGGTGCTGATACAGCTCAACCAAAGTACGTAAACAAAAGAAAAAGCATAAACTGCGTCCAGTTTGTCAAGCAGTTCCTGGTGAACCTGAAGATTCACCGACCGCGGTGGTGAATGTCAAAACCGCGAGGGTTTTGATTTACAGGAACTGATAAGTCCCTCGATTATCAGGACATTATGGAGGAACAGTGTAACAAATATTTGTCAGTACCAGTAAACCGGCATGAAAAAACCGCCGCATGTCCGGCGGTTTACTATCAAACGTAATATTATATCTGAAACGCGGCGGACGGGGACATCCGTCGCGCACAAAATAACTGTCTTACTTCTTTTTTTCCTTCTTTTTTTCCTTCTTTTTTTCCTTCTTTTTTTCCTTCTTCTCTTCCTTTTTCTCTTCCTTCTTCTCTTCCTTTTTCTCGTCCTTCTTTTCTTCGGCCTTGGCTTCTCCCTCTTCGGCCGGGGCTTCGGCAACTTCGGCCTCTTCTTCCACAACGGCTTCTTCTTCAACGGCAGCTTCAACCTTCATAACGGTCGGAGCGCTGATGACCACCACCGTGCGCCGCGCTTCCGAAAGAATCTGCACCTTAGGGATTGTCAGGTCTCGGACGTGAATGGAATCACCGATCCCAAGCTCATCGACGTCAACTTCCACATGCTCCGGTATATCCGAAGGAAGACAGGAAACCTCCAGTTCGCGCATGGTGGTCTGCATGATACCGCCGTCGGTCTTGACGCCCCTGGCAGTACCGACAAAGTGAATTGGGATCGAAATACTGATGGCCTTCTTCATGGATACGGCGTAGAAGTCAAGATGAATGATCTTACTGGTCACGGGATCACGCTGGACATCGCGAACGATCACCTTGTTCAATTTGCCGTCCACCTTCAGATTAATGATGGAGCTAAAGCCGCCGGCAGATTTCGTAGCGGCACGAAAGGCACGTTCTTCCAAGGCAATGGAAAGCGGTTCAATCTCCGGACCATAGACAACGGCGGGGATATTACCGCCCATCCGTGCCTGTCGGGAGGCGCCTTTACCGACCGACGACCTCATACTGGCAACAAGTGATATCTCTTTCATAAGCTATGTACGTCCTCCAAAAAAACAGGGATTTCTAAATATAAACGTTACATCACCAAGGGTTGATCCTCAAACAGGGAAGACACCGACTCTTCATCAAAAATTCGCTTGATGGCTTCTCCGAACAAATCCGAACAGCTCAGGATTTCAAACTTTTCCGGCAAATCACGCCCGCAAAGATCAATGGAATCGGTAAAAATCATTTTTTTGATCGGCGCCTGGTCAATTCTCTCAACAGCCTTGCCCGAAAGAACGCCATGCGTGCAGGCGGCATAAATATCAAGAGCTCCCCGTTCCTTGACAAAATGCGCCGCCGAACAGAGCGTTCCGGCGGTATCAACCATGTCATCCCGAATCAAGACATTCTTGCCCTGTACGTCGCCGATGAGATTCATCACTTCCGATTCATTTGCTCGTGGTCGTCGTTTGTCGACTATCGCCAGCTCCGCATCGAGAACGTTGGCGGTAATTCTGGCCAGCTTGATCGAGCCGACATCAGGAGAAACGATGCAAAGGTTCTCAAGGTTCATGTTACGAAAGTAGGCATTAAACAGCGGGGACGAATACAGGTGATCGTGGGGAAGGTCAAAAAAGCCCTGAATCTGGCTGGCGTGCAGGTCCATGGTGATGATTCGGTCGGCTCCGACGGTGGTGATCAGATTTGCCACCAGCTTGGCGGTAATGGCCACACGGGGGCGGTCTTTTCGGTCCTGCCGGGCATAACCGTAGTAGGGGATGACGGCCGTGATGCGCATGGCAGAGGCTCGCCGCGAGGCGTCGATCAGCATCAGCAGCTCCATGATGTTCTCCGCCGGGGCGTTTGTCGGCTGGATAATGAAGACATCCGCCCCCCGGATGTTGTCGTTGATCTGAACAAATACCTCCCCATCGGAAAAGCGGGTTACCGCACAATCCGTTAACTTCTCTCCTAAGTAGGCGGCAATCTTCTCCGCCAGGGAACGGTTGGAATTACCCGTTACAATCCTGAGCTCTTCGCGAACGATCATCTCCAGAGACCCTCGTTGTTATTTATCTGCCAAGCTTGTTTCAGCTCAGCCTTATGTTAGTTCACAGTTGTATCTTCCATCGTACATTGGCTGGGGCGCCAGGATTCGAACCTGGGAATGCCAGCTCCAAAGGCTGGTGTCTTGCCACTTGACGACGCCCCAGTAAGTCTGGCCATTACAGCAGGCTGGAGTGCTCCAGCAACTCCACATCATAGGCCTCAAGGATTTTCTCCTCTAACATCCGTCTCATCTCTCTGTTGACGGGATGGGCAACGTCCTGATAAGTGCCATTTGGACGTTTACGGCTGGGCATAGCGACAAAAAAGCCGGAGTCACCCTTGATGATTTTCATCCCACGGACAACAAAGGCATTGTCAAATGTCACGTTCGCAAAACCCTTGAGCCTTGTCTCATCCCACAACGATACCCGCACCTCTGTGATTTCCATGGTGCCTCCCTCATCTCAATCACTTCTGCCCTGCCGGGGATATTGGCTCGACTGTATGCACACGCCAATCTCCCCGGTTGAACATCTGGTCGGCCTCGGTTCGCGCAGTCTCCTTAAAGATTCCAAACATCGTCGGCCCGGACCCGGTCATACGGGCTAACAATGCTCCACGTTTTAGAAGTTCATCTTTAATCCTGCTCAACTCGGGGAAGGAGCGAAGATGAACTTCCTCAAAATCATTACTTGCAAGGCGCAGCGATCCAACAAGATCCTCAACCGTCCGGCAACAAGGTAAATTAAACGGACTCTTCGAGCTTGTCAAGCCCCTTTTCAGAGCCGCGTAGCTGGCAGCAGTAGAAACGACAATCTCAGGGGTGACCAATACTATGCTGTAGTCGGTTGGATAACCGGTCTCTTCGACGACTTCGCCCTGCCCTGACACCAGTGCCTGGCCGGATGAAAAGAAAAACGGTAGATCAGAGCCTAAAGCTAAAGACAGCTCAGCCATCTGAGGGCTACGTAACTCCAGATGGAACAGAAGATTGCAGGCCAAAACGGCGGCGGCGCCATCGGAGGACCCACCGCCCAGTCCGGCGGAAATCGGTATTCTCTTTTCAAGCTTGACGACCAGGCCCCGGTCGAGGGCAAATCGTTCTTTCATCAGACGATATGCCTTTGCGACCAGGTTATCTTCCCCGACCGGCAACTCAACGTTGCTCTCCAGATGGATAGAAATGCCCGCTTTGGGGACCGGCGTGAAAGACAGCCTATCGAAGAGCGACACCGCCTGAAACAAGGAGTTGATATTGTGGTAGCCGTCGGGTCGCTTGTTTAGCACTTCCAGGAACAGATTAACTTTGGCCGGCGCGTCTATAACGACCTCGTTGCTCTCCTGGTGCCTAACAAACATAAGAATACTCGATTTCCATCAGTTAAATACTTCACTGTCAGCCTTGCAGGTCGGGTTCCGAGAAACCCGACGCTCGTTGCTATTGACCATAATAACCAATTTCAGCGCAAATGAGAAGAGGCCTTGTCCCTGTGAGTTGAGGGCTTGCCTTCTACCGCGAAAGCTCAATGACAACAGGATCGTAGGGAAGGTTTCGGAGAGACCTGCCATACAATTTTACCAGTCACAACCCCAAACAAGTTTGTGGTTGCCACCCATCGGCCAGTGAAACTCGACCACTACCCGAAAATGCACCACTACCAAACTTTACGCTTGACAAGAGCGTTAAATCTATTACTATAACTTTGTATAGATAGTTGGATGCGTTGCCTGCTTTTTCTCGGTAAAAAGTTGGCTTGGCGCAACCGATACAAGAAATGAGTGAAAAAGCGAAAGGCCACCGTGCAAAAACAGGAACATCCCGTCTTGTTTAGAGGGTATGTAAAAAAAGAAAACGGACACTGGGTCGCTGTATGTGTAGACCTGAACATAGTTGCCCAAGCTTCCTCTACCAATGAAGCTGTGGAAGACTGTTTTGAATTGGTGAAAGAATATCTCGATTATGTTTGTTCAACGTACCCTAAGCAGATCGCAGAGTATATTCCGCGCTCTGCACCCCATGAACTCATAGAGGAATACTATGCTATTCTTGCACGGGTAATTGGTTCAAAAAAACCGGTCAGGAATAAACGTCTTTACGATTTTCCGATCAAGAGACAAGAACTGAGTCACTACCACGTTTCGTGAGCCTTGTCAAGACCTACTATCAATCTTCAATCAGTTCGTAAGAAGCTCAGGAAGCTTGGCTTCATACTCAAACGGCAAGGAAAAAAACATGAAATATGGGACAATGGCACTGGGCATATTATCCCCTTGTCGCGTGGTAACCAAGATGTAGGCAAGACTCTCCTGAAATCAATTTGCGCCGAACTTAGCATATCTGAAAAAGAGTTCTTAAAGCTGTAATCCTAACCAAAAATCAAAATAGACCACTACCATTTTCTTGACAAATTGAGGCAAAATAGGTTTTATGTTAAGTTGTAGCCATATGGCAACTAACCACATTCAAGGAGCCGCGCTTGCAGGCTGAAAACAAGACTGACGTCGTCCTCTCCGACCTTTTCGAAAAGTGTTACCGATATGACGATCCGCAAAAGGTCAGAGAGATGGGTATCTACCCCTATTTCCATCCCGTTCAATCTCCGCCCGGCGACGAAGTCGTTGTCGATGGGAAAAAGGTCATTATGGCCGGCTCCAATAACTACCTCGGGCTGGTCAACCATCCCAAGGTCAAAGAGGCTGCGGCCAATGCCGCGTTGAAGTTCGGTTCGGGCTGTACCGGTTCACGTTTTCTCAACGGTACCCTCGATCTGCATTTAGAATTGGAGCATCGGCTGGCCAAATTCTTGAAACGTGAGGCGGCCCTTGTTTTTTCTACCGGTTTCCAGACTAACCTCGGCGCCATTTCCACCCTCGTCGGCAAAAACGACGCCATTGTTATCGACCGCCAGGTGCACGCCTGCATTGTCGACGGCGCTCGGCTCTCTTACGGTAAAGTCTACAAGTTTGCCCATAACGATATGGATGATTTCGAGCGAGTCATGGCAAATGTCCGCAGCAATAACAGCCGCGGGGGGATTATGGTGGCCGTTGATGGTGTTTTCTCCATGGAGGGTGACATCATAAATCTTCCTCGTCTGGTGGAAATTGCCGGTCGCTATGGCGCCCGGGTGCTGGTTGACGATGCTCACTCCATTGGTGTCCTGGGCGAAACGGGGGCGGGAACGGCGGAGCATTTCGGCATCGTGGACAAAGTCGACTTGCAGATGGGAACCTTCTCCAAATCGTTTGCTTCGCTGGGTGGCGTGATCGCGGGCGAAAGGGACGTTATCGAGTACATTAAGCACCGCGCCAGGGCCATGATTTTTTCAGCCTCGATCCCACCGGCCAATGCCGCCGCAGTTCTGGCCGCGCTCGACATCATTGAGTCCGAACCGGAACGGCGGGAAAGACTGTGGAAAAACGCCCGGCGTATGCAAAAAGAATTCCGTGACCTGGGCTTCAATATCGGAAAAACCGCTACGCCGATCGTGCCGATCGTAGTCGGCGCCGATCTGGATGCCTTCACATTCTGGAAAGCGCTTTTCGACAACGGCGTCTTTACCAATCCGGTTGTTTCTCCGGCGGTGCCGCCAGGACAGGCGATGATCCGCACCTCCTATACCGCCACTCATACCGACGAACATCTCGACCGCATTGTGGAGGTCATAGCGAAGGTGGGTCGTGAAAAAGGGCTTATCTCGTAAGGCAGTATGTCTGCAATCGAAGTAGTCGAGGTTGAGTCGGCATCGCAGCTCCGGAAGTTTATCGCCTATCCTAATGCGCTGTACAAAGACGACCCCAATTACGTAACTCCTCTTACATCCGAGCGGTTGGAGTTTTTTGATTTCAAGAAAAATCCCTTCTACCGCTCGGCCAAAGCAAAGCTGTTTTTGGCCAGGCAGAACGGGCAGATCGCGGGACGTATCGCCACCTGCGTCAACTTCAATCACAACGAGTTTCACGGCGAACAGACGGGCTTCTTTGGCTTTTTTGACTGCCCGGACAACTATGAAATCGCTTCCATGCTTCTCAAGGTGGCCATGATAACGCTCAAAAGAGAGGGCATGGAGAAAATGCGCGGGCCGATGAGTTTCTCTACCAACCATGAGTGTGGGTTTCTGATAGAGGGTTTTGACTCCCCGCCGGTGGTGATGATGCCATACAATCAGCCGTATCTGCCCAAGTTAGCCGAGCGCTTCGGACTCAAGAAGGCCATGGACCTGCTGGCCTACAAGCTCATCAGCGATGACCCGATCCCCGAGCGGATTCAAACGGTGGCCGACAGAATACGGCGGCGCGCCGGAATTACTCTCCGCAGCATAAATATGTCCGACTTTGATAACGAGGCCCGCAGGATCAACAGTATCTACCGCGACGCCTGGGAGAAAAACTGGGGCTTTGTGCCTATGACGGAGGAGGAATTCTTCCATATGGCGCGACAGCTCAAGCAGATCATCGACCCCAATCTGGTAATCATTGCCGAGCATGAGGGCAAGCCGGTGGCTTTCTCTTTAGCCGTGCCTGATGTCAACCAGGCCTTGATCCATTTGAACGGCAAGTTGCTTCCGTTGGGTCTATTGAAGCTTTTGTGGCACACCAAGGTCAGAAACAAAATTAACGGCGCGCGGATCATCATGCTGGGTGTGATTCCGCGGCTCCAGAAGCGGGGTATCGATTCGATGTTGTACGTGTCAACGTACCAGCGCGGGGTTGAGAGAGGGTACACCTGGGCGGAGTTGTCCTGGATTCTGGAAACCAACGATTTGATGCGCCGCGGCGCCGAGCAGTTGGGCGCGAAGATGTACAAACGCTACCGTATCGTTGAAATGCCGTTGTAGAATCCGAAGGCTTCCAAAAGGAGGAGCTGGCGCGTCGACAGCCAACAAAACGGACTTGACAAAGAGGGAGTCGTATATTATATTTTAGTGAGTTTCAACGGGAATGGTCACATGGATGTCGATGATTTGATACATTTGGTGAATTACTTATTCAACGGTAGCCCGGCGCCGGAGCCATGTCAACAGCCCCGCGGCTCGCTTGGAGCAGGCGGGTTTAGTTTTTTAAGTTTCGCACGTAATCTTCATTCAAGGAGGGAAAAATGTCAAAACATCTCTACTTAAGAACCTTAGTCTTCTTTGTGACTATGTTCTTATTGGCCTTACCCGCCCCGTCAGGAGCCGGGCCTTTGACCGGTCAATCCCAATATTTATGTGGGGATGCCATGGAAGTGGTGCAATCAATGTTGCCGATGTAACCTATCTGGTTGATTACTTATTCTTTGGCGGTCCAGAACCGGTTCCCTATTTAGCGGGCGATTGTGACGCCAGTGGCGCGATCAATATCGCTGATCTGACATATCTGGTTACCTACCTCTTCGGTGGTGGTCCGGCGCCTTGTAGTAGTCCAACGGGAACTCTGGTTGATTACACTAATTGCAAAACGTTTCAAAAAGAAAGTGACGGTACGCCACCAACTGTAGATTGTATAGAATATGAGTACGACGGGGCCAGTGTGCTTTCACTCAAGCACGTAAACGCCGCCTTTAATTGCTGTCCCATTGCTATCGAAGCTGAGATAACCATAGAGAACAACCTTATCACGATAGAAGAAAGTGAGTCTTTTGATTCGATTGGGCCCTGTCCCTGTCTCTGCCTTTATGACCTGGATATGGAAATTATCAATCTGCCACCCGGGGAGTACACAATAAGTGTAAACGAATTGTATTTGTACCCAGGCGATGAAATACTTGAATTCACAGTTATTCTTTCTTCTTCACCTTCTTCGGGAAGCCACTGCGTAGATAGGAATGACTATCCCTGGGGATATTGGGAGACCGCTACGGTTGATTTCGGCGAATGCAAAACATTCCAGAAAGTAACTCCTCCAGACAGCACGCCGCCGGACCAAAGTTGCATCGAATATGAGTATGATGGCCAGGACGTTCTTTCGATCAATCACAGAAATGCCGGGTTCAACTGCTGCCCGGATGAGATGGCAGCCATCATAAGCATTGAGGGTAACGTTATCACGATAGAGGAAGTGGAATATCTTTACAGTGGAGGATGTTATTGCCTCTGTCTTTTTGATTTAGATTACGAAATCACGGCGTTACCCCCGGGGGAATATACTGTGAAGGTAATCGAACCGTACAGGCATCCGGATGACGAGCCGCTGGAATTTACCATCAGTCTTTCTTCTTCACCTTCTTCGGGCAGCCACTGTGTATTTAGATATCATTATCCTTGGGGGATTTATTAGTATTGGGGTTTATGTTGCAACCGGGTTGCCTGTGATTTCTGTATTTTAAGGGGCGGGAAACCTTCCTGCCCCTATTTCTTGCGTCAACTTGCAACTGTGATGTGAAATTGAAGCATTGTGACTTTAAAACTTCGCCCACCGCGGCACCCGTGGGAAGGGCAGCACGTCGCGGATATTGGCTATGCCGGTGATGTACATCAATGCCCGGTCGAAGCCGAGGCCGAAACCTGAGTGCGGCATGGTGCCGTATCTGCGAATATCAAGAAACCAATAGTAGGCATCCGGATTCGTGACCCCTTTCTTTTTCATTCGCTCCAGGAGTACATCGTAGCGTTCCTCGCGCTGGCTGCCGCCGATAATTTCCCCCACCCGGGGCACCAGCACGTCCATCGCCCGGACGGTTTTCCCGTCATCGTTGAGGCGCATGTAGAAAGCCTTTATCTCTTCCGGATAGTCGTAGACGATGACCGGCTTTTGGAAGGTCTTCTCGGTCAGATAGCGCTCGTGCTCCGTCTGCAACTCAAGTCCCCATTTGACCGGATATTCAAACTTTTCGCCCGAGGACTGTAAGACTTTGATCGCTTCAGTGTAGGTGATCCGCTCAAACTCGGCTTTGACTATCCCCTCCAGCGTCTGCCGCACTTCCTTGTCAATCCATTGGCCGAAGAAGTCCATCTCTTCGGAGCACTCTTCCAGGGCGTACCGAAACAGAAACTTGACGAAATCCTCGGCCAGGTCCATGTTGTCTTCTTGTTCCGCCCAGGCCATTTCCGGCTCGATCATCCAGAACTCGGAAGCATGGCGGCTGGTGTTGGAGTTTTCCGCGCGGAAAGTCGGCCCGAAGGTGTATACATCTCCCAGGGCGGTAGCGATCAGCTCAGCTTCGAGCTGCCCCGATACGGCTAAGTAAGTTTCCGTGCCAAAGAAATCGCTGTCCCAGTCGATCTCGCCGTTTTTAAGAGGGATATTCTTCAAATCAAAGGCTGAAACGTGAAACAAATCCCCCGCCCCCTCGCAGTCGGAGGCGGAGATGATCGGCGTATGGATATAATAGAATCCTCGCTCTTGATAGTACTTGTGGATAGCATAGGCAAGCTTGGAACGGATACGGTTGACGGCTCCGAAAGTGTTGGTGCGCGGGCGCAGGTGGGCGATTTCTCTGAGAAACTCGAAACTGTGCCGCTTCTTTTGAAGGGGGTAGGTGTCGTCAGCAGCGCCGATCAGGTCAATGGTATCAACGGCAATCTCGTATTTCTGGCCTTTGCCCTGGGAGAGAATAAGTTTACCCCGTATTCGCACTGAAGCGCCGGTGAGGATTTTTTCCACTACCGGGTGTTCCTTCGGCTCGGCGATGACCGCCTGTATATTTTGCAGACAGGAGCCGTCGTTAACCTCGACAAAAGCGACTTCCTTGCCGACCCTGGCCGTCCGCACCAGCCCGAGGATTGTCACCACCGTATCAAGCGGCACTTTCTCCTCGATCACTATCTGCCTGATCTTGGTTCTGATCTTATAATCCATATCTTTTGGCTCCGAGCAATAGCGTTACGTCATCAGCGCAATATAAACGCTCAATAACTGTTTATACAAAAAAAGGGGCCAATTCACAAGAGATGAGACGTAATGGGAAAAGGCTGAGGAAAGAGCCAGCTTTATGAAACTTTACCACGCAGGATCAGTATAACATTGTGTGAGAGTTTGACTAACAGCTTCTCAGCAGAGACTGACGTTCCCAACCTATCCCCCTCCGTCTCCGGTCCAGGAAGGGCCGGAGGCTTTTTTTTTTGGGCGGCTATCGGTTGTCGAGATGTATGAGGTTCGCATAAGACCGGCTTGCCAGCGGCTTGCCGGTGGTTTGTCGGTAAAATATGAGGGTGGATGGGATCGAACCATCGACACCCTGCTTAAAAGGCAGGTGCTCTACCACTGAGCTACACCCCCGTATTCACCTTGCCATAGGCAAGCCAACCTTTCAAAATAGCGGCATCTACCGTATTGTCAAACTGTTTTTGTGCTGCAGTTCCGGTGGCGCAGAAGCCCTTGTGCTTCTGCCATTAATTGGGTTGGCAGAACCGTTGCGGGTTCGGCCCCACATCTGGTGACCTTGAAGGATGACGTTACTGGCTCTCTACCTGCTCAAGGAACGGCTTCAGGTCGCGGTTGAACCTCTCCGGCGCCTCGAGGTTTATCATGTGGCCGATACCGTCGTAGACCGTCAGCCGGCTGTTGGGTATCTTTTCATGCAGAGACCTGGCCAGAGGAAGGAAAATGCGATCCTCAGCTCCGGCGAATATCATCGTCGGCACCGTGATCGCATGCACCTTCTCAAGGTCGTTTTCGCGTGGGTAGCGCCCCCGCATCGGGTCACACCACACGGCGCCGGAGTGCTCGTCCATCATCCGCTCCAACAGTTCTTTTATCTCTTTTTTGTCCTGCCGATACCAGCCCAGGGCAATGTCCTTCCATTTCTTTTGGGCAGCCTCAACTCCCTTTTCACGGGCGATCCGATCGATACGAGAGATTTTCTTCCCGACATTGTATCCGGCAACGCTGGTACTGACCAGCGTCAGCGAGGCCAACCGATCCTGGTGTTTCAACGCATAACCGATACCGGTGGTGCCACCCATCGACAGCCCAACGAGGTGGAACCGCTCTATCTGAAGATGATCGATAAACCGCCGCAAGTCTTCGACCCGATGAGCGCGGCTGTAGCCGGTCTCCGGCGCATCCGAGAGGCCATGGCCGCGCGCATCCACGAGAATTACCCGACGTTCGTTCTGAAAAAAGACAGCCTGCGGCTGCCACATGCGGTGGTCTAATGTGAAACCATGAAGAAACAGCACCGGAGGTGCTTTTATATTAAAAGGTTCAGCGGCAGGCCAGTATTCTTCATAATAGAGCCTTAGGGTCTTGAGATCAGCGTGCGGCATAGCTGTGAGTGAAGTTCAAGTACATGGATACAGCGATGTCAGTGGCTGCCAGTTCTTTGCATTCGGGCATGTGTCAAGCATAGACGTTATCTCGCGGCGGCTACGGCTGTGTCGGGCCGGCGCCTTTGTGGGACCGGCCTCCTTTCAGTTGCCAGATTTTTCGGGCGTAATTTGCCTTAAAAGGATTGATCTTGACCGCTTGTGCGTAGTAGGTCTCAGCCATGTAGCGGAGACTGTTGTCGTTTTTTTGCTCCGCCAGGATCTGTATAAACCGTCCGCATTGGAGGTGAATGTTAAAATCGGTCGGAAACCTCCGGGTAAGGGAAGTAAACAGGGAAAACGCCTCGTCTAATCTTCCCTTTTTTGCAAGCAGATCTCCAAGCAAAAACCCGGCCGATTTGGACTGTGGATGCGACTCATAAAAACCGCCCACTGCCGACAGGGCGCTGTCATACTGCTGCTTCAGGTAATAGCTCATAGCTCTTTCATACAGAGTCTTCTCATAAGAGCGAGCCTGCGGATTGTTAAAGACTTCGCTGATATTGAATAGCCGCACTTCAACATCGCGAATCCAGTACGTGGTAATCGGCATCAAGCCTTTCAGGGCCGGATAATTCTTGACCGCCTCGGTCCAGTTGGATAAGTCCGCTGCCATGTGCGTGACCGGCTGGCAATCAAAAAGGGTCGAGTCAACCTCGGCCACACCAAAAAGATGGATAAAGGATTTCAGGGGGGTATCGACAGTCAAAGCCGGGCCGTACGGACCCGAGACGACGGCCCCGGGCACTAAGATCGCTTCCAGATCTCTGTTGGCCTCGACAATGTTGAAGTTGTGTTCCAGAAAGTGGATCCGTCTGATTTTATAGCCGTTGAAAACGGCCGAGATGCACAGCCCTGCAAGCAAAACGATGACCAGCTTCCGCCTGCTGATTCTGAGATAACCCCGTGCTAGCAGGAACCTGGTGAGATAGGCCAAACCGATGCTGCCGGGCAGGGTTGCCCACGTGATGATCCTGATCGGGCGGGGGATGGTGTTAAAGAAAAAGATGTTGGCTACAGCGTGAAAGAGGACATACCAGAAAACAAAGACAAGAAGAACAGTTTCAACCTTGCCGAGTGCGGCAGGGGAGATTTTTTTCACGTCCAAGCGGTTTTCAAACATGGTAAAGCAAAACAGGATTACAGGAGGGATAACAAGCAGCGCGTATCGAAGGGGGGAGTAGTTTAATGGCATCAATCCGACTATCGCTGCCAGCAGCCAGAACATAGAAAAGACCGTTGCCGGCGAAAGGACGCTGATCTTACATCCCCTGTTCAGATGCAGAATGAGCAAGAACACTCCCGCGAACAGAAACAACAACAGATCAGGGTCTATGTAGAACAGACGGTTTATGAAGCCATACGAAATCAAGTGTTCAAAAAAGCCCCATGGGGAGCTTAACCCTTCGGGGAATCCTCGCAACCCATATGACTGCTCACCTATATAACCCAGGGCGGCCTTCATATCTCGACCATACAAAAGCAGTATCGTGCCTACACTCGTTAGCAAAAAAGCCCCAATGGCGGTAACGGTTAGTTTCCACCGGCGAGCATGTCCTGAAAAGAGTGCTGACAGCACCAAGGCCGGAAGCAGCAACGCCCCGAACAACTTGCCGGTCAGCATGGCCACCGCCACCAACCCCCCGGCGAGCGCTATGCCCCAGATACGGTTCCCCCACCATGAGTACACAAAGAAGACCAGAGCGGCAATGAAGATCAGTCCGTTCTCAAGGTAGGATAATCGTCCGTAGGTAAGCAGGGTGACGTTAAGGACAAAGCACAGAGCGACCGCCGTTGTAACCCAGGGTCGGTGATGCCGGGCCAGCCCTAAAATCAAAAAGAGCAGTCCTCCTAAAGAGAGGATAACGCCCACCATATTGGCCTGCTTCAACGAGACTCCGGCTATGGAAAACCAGATATGCCCCACCAGGGAAGTAAGTGAGTGCTGGTACACCGTCCAGCGATGGTAGTCGTACGGGTCAGACTGGCCGAACAGAGCTTGGTTGCGGGCATGGAAGATGTATTGAGCGGGATCGGTTGATAACGATTGCCCTATCCCGGAGTAATGCATGGGCGGGTCGGAGGTAAGATCGGACTGCCAGAATATGAAGCCGCCAACGAGGATAACTAATGTCAAAAGATAGAAGAAACTTTGTTTCCGAAACGATTGCATGAGGTGAGGCTAATGGAATCTATTCCACTTTTATATGGACCTCGCCCAGTGACTCGACCTGTCCGACAAGCTGAGCGAAGACGTTTTGTTTCTTCGACTCCTGTTCGAAAAGCTCCGCTCTCTCCTCAGGGATAGCGATGAGCAACCCACCTGAGGTCTGAGGGTCGAACATGACGTGCACCAGATTTTTGTCGATCGTCTCCGCGATGGCTGCATGGCCCTGGACGAACTCCCGGTTGGCCTTGGCCCCGCCGGGAATCATACCGGCCTCGGCCAGTTTGAGAGCCTCAGGCATCAACGGCAGCCGCTTGGAAAAAATCCTGATTGTCACCCGCGACGCCTGTGCCAACTCCAGGACGTGCCCCAGCAGGCCGTACCCGGTGACATCGGTGGCGGCATGAGCGCCAAACCGGAGCATTAGCTCAGAGGCTTTCTTATTCAACTGAGCCATCTGTGCCGTGACTATGGCCGCAAGCTCGGCGCCTACGGCATTTCTTTTGATGCCCGTTGTTATCAGTCCTGTTCCCAGCGGTTTGGTCAAATACAGCCGGTCGCCGACCTGGGCGTGGGAGTTAGTTATGATTCTGTCGGGATCGATCAGCCCGGTCGCGGCAATGCCAAATTTCAGCTCTTTATCCTTGATGGAATGGCCGCCGACCACCACCGCCCCGGCCTCTTCGATCTTTTCAGAACTGCCCCGGAGAACCTGGGTGAGTATTTCAACCGGCATGTCGCCCGACGGAAAACAGACAATGTTCAAGGCGGTCAGCGGACGTCCACCCATAGCGTAAATATCCGAAAGAGCGTTGGCGGCGGCGATCCGGCCGAAGTCAAAGGGGTCGTCGACGATCGGAGGGAAAAAATCAACCGTCTGCACCAGCGCCTGCCGGTCGTTTATGCGAAACACACCGGCGTCGTCGGCCGTGTTGAACCCCACCAGCAGGTCCGGATGATACGCCGGGGGAATCGCCTCTAATGCTTCCACCAATAACTTTGGCGCCAGTTTTGACGCTCAACCGGCGCAACTGACTTCGGCGGTGAGTTTGATTTTGGTCTCTTTTCGTTTGTCTTCCATTTGCGCCTAATGTAATGCAGCGGCCTCCCTTTGGCAACCTTCGAAAGCAGGGTGGTGACATTACGGTGAAGGAAAAAACTTGGCCACAGCATATTTGCAGGTTATAATTGCAGGCAATGGCAGGATTTCGCAATCAGGGAGAAGTTGGCCATATGCTTGGCTTTATATCTTGTGGTGGATGGAGGTAAGATCATGAAGAAGAGCATTTTCTTTTCATTGCTGGCGATTAGTCTGTTTCCTGCTGGGCTGAATGCCGCTGGAGGGGCAGGCCAGGACTCGACTGAAAATGTTGTCCAAGCTGATACGCTGCTGCGTCTGACGGCGGCGGATTCCACGGCGCTTGAGCAGATTAAAGCGTTGCTAAAAGACGGCCAGTACGCCGAGGCGGAGGCGCAGGCGCGAGAGCTTCTGGCGAACGTAGAGGCCGAGCACGGCGCCAAGTCACTTGAGGCAGCCACGGTGCTTGACCAGTTGGTTGAGTCTTTGCGGCGAGGGGGGAAGGCAGCGGAACCGGAGATCAAAGAACTTGCGGAGCGTGCCCTGGCCATTAAGGCAAAAGCCCTTGGCCCGGAGCACCCGGAGCTTGCGAAAAGCCTGAACAGCATAGGCGCTATCTTCTACTTTCGGGGCCGTTACAAGGAGACAGAGCAGCTCTGGAAGCGTTCGTTGGCAATTAGGGAGAAAGCCCTTGCCCTTGAGCACCCATATGTGGCTGCAAGCCTGAACAACCTGGCGGCTCTATACAGTGGCCAGGGCAAGTATGCCGAAGCTGAGCCGCTTCTCAAGCGGGCGCTGGCAATCGATGAGGAAGCCTTTGGTCCAGAACACCCAAGAGTAGCCTTTGCACTGGGTCATCTGGTGGGATTGTTCGAGGCCCAGGGCAAGCACGGCGAGACAGAACCTCTAATCAGACGGTCGCTAGCAATCCAAGAGAAGGTCCTTGGTCCGGATCATCAGGTTGTGGCGTGGAGCCTCAGCGCTTTGGCGGACCTTTTCCTATTGTTGGGGAGGCAGAATGAAGCCGAACCACTTTATGAACGAGCGCTGGCCATCTGGGAGAAGGCTTTGGGCACGGAATCCTCCACCGTCGGAT
>SDBT01000203.1_pt1 | contig 85559 bp, 109 predicted proteins | sample 2277101 | NCBI WGS metagenome assembly SDBT01 (sample SAMN10404973, study PRJNA504765) | marine sediment metagenome | isolation source: marine sediment core GS10_PC15, 103 cmbsf | place: Arctic Ocean: Southern Knipovich Ridge | collected 2010
ATTCGAAAATATTTATCATCAAGATTGATATCATTCGAAATCAAATGTAATGTTCAAAATTGATGTCATTCGAAATCAAACATCATGTTCAAAATTGATGATATCATTTGAAATCAAACATCATGTTCAAAATTGATGATGTCATTCGAAATCAAACATCATGTTCAAGATTGATATCATTCGAAATCAAACATCATGTTCAAGATTGATGATGTCATTCGAAATCAAACATCATGTTCAAGATTGATGATGTCATTCGAAATCAAACATTATGTTCAAAATTGATGATGTCATTCGAAAATATTTATCATGTTCAAAATTGATGATATGTCATTCGAAAATATTTATCATGTTCAAAATTGATGATGTCATTCGAAATCAAACATCATGTTCAAGATTGATGATGTCATGTTCAAAATTGATGATGTCATTCGAAATCAAACATCATGTTCAAGATTGATGTCATGTTCAAGATTGATAATATTGCTTTTGCTATGTTGCTTTTGCTATTTAGCAAGTGCAATTTTATAATTTGACCTTGATCCTCAAACATATGTATAGTAACTAAAATTCAGTAAAATGATTGTCCAAGATCAAACTTAGAATATCTGTATAAAATCAGTACATTAGATAATGGAATATTGTGCTAAGTTATTCTATGTCTAATTTAGACAATGAATAATTAGATAATGAATCATTACTACTCTGTCATCTTTGCAAAAATCTCTTCGCGAATAAGCTGAAGATCTTTATACAACTCAGAATCAGAAAAATTGACCAACCCTGCTCCTTTTTGGTTAAAGTTATTGATCAGAAACGCAAATGCATTGAAAGGATATGGACCATGAACACACATGAATTCTTGTGTGTTGTTATAAGTAAGTTCATCAGCTTCTGAATCATCAAGATGGTAAGTGAAAATCATATCTGAGTCTCCTAAGTTTGTACCGATACCAAACTCACTTTCTAGTCCATTACAAATACGCTCCATATAGTCTTTCATAATCATAGCAGTAACTGCTTTCTTATCAAACTTCTGTTTATTGTCTTTGATTAACCCAATAGTTGTCTTTTCAGGTTTGACAAGTTTATCAAGTTTTTCAAGCTTGACAGGTTTTAGTTGACCTTGAAGTTCGATCAAATCTTTCAAAGACAACTGCTCAAGACTATCCTTTAGTTTTTTAAGTTCATCCCATTTCTTTGAAGCAATTTGTTTCTTGATCGTGTCAGAAATAATTTGTGTTTCATCTCTACTTGCAACTTTCAACAATGAAGTAATCTCTTCCATTTTTTAGGGAATAAGGAACAAAAATATTAAATTTCATTTAATCAATGATGCTTGACATGCATGCTTCACTATATGATTTGTTGATGCCACCTGTATCACTACTTCATTCAATAGACCGTATACACCTTCTATTGGTTTAACAAGTTCTAAACAAAGTATAATAAGTTCTACATCTGAATCATTAACTATAGATATTTCATTTCCAGGATCTGTAAGCAGACTCGATCCAGATTTTAACTTGAATTTCTTATTATCCACAATCATAGAACATTCATCACCACAATGCATGATTAAATAATAATGTATAGTACCTTTATAAACAGCTCTATGTTCTGGTATAACACTACGTTTAGCAATTATCAATACAAATGATGTTATACAATGTATTAGATGTCTAAAGACATCTAATTTATTACATACATTATCAATATGTTCGACAAGAGGTTTGCAGATGTCAATGTTTACGAGATTGTCAAAAATGAAGAGTGTTAAGACTTTGCATCGATCATCATTCAAGATGAGATCATACGTTCGATCGACATCTTGAAGATAAACAAGATTTTTTTGATTTTGAACAATGATCTTCATTATCTCATGATTGAAATCATTGTATATGTTTGAAAATCTCTTGTCTAAAAATACTTTCATGTCTGCAATCATTCGGATGTAAACTCTTGATGTCGTATGAAGATATGGATTTGCAAGATTGAATAGTTCATACAAACCTTCAGTTTCAGAAATATGAATTGACACTCCTAAAAAGATCACATGTATCGATGTCTTCAACACATCCATGGATGTGTTCTTTACATAATCATGTTTATGATCTTTATGAATGACATCATCAAGATTGATGATGTCATTCAAGTTTTGATAAAATATACAGATGATATTATATTTTAGGTATTAACAGATGTACCACAAAATTTGTTTGAACTATTTTGATGAAAATAGTTCATTAACAAAAGTATAACGAAATTAGATATGTCCAAATCAGATTCGGTTGAATTTTTATGCAAGATGTTCAAGATTGATGATGTTATTCAAAATCAAACATTATGTTTATGATTGATATCAATCGAAATGATAAAATATACAGATGATATCATATTTTGGGTATTAACAGATGTACCACAAAATTTGTTTGAACTAAATCAATGAAAATAGTTCATTGATAGAATCATAACGAATTTAGGTCTGTCCAAATCAGATCAAGCTGAGAAATTCCAGATTGATATCATGAAACTTTGATTACTTTGTAATAAATGGAATCACAAGATGAATTAGCATATCAATTGAATAATGCTATCCCATTAAGTCAATCATTACAAATAATCATCAATGATATTGAAACTTATATGCTTGAAACAAATAAAAATATCACTATAGTTCATTTAAAAGGCATAATTGATCATGTTCATCTTGAAGAAATTGTCAATGTTGGTTTTGTTCCAATATCATTAACATTATATACTCAATATGATCTCCTTGACTTCAAAAACAATATTTTAATAGCTCATTTTATTGAAAAATTATCAATAGATGAACAAGATTGGTGGTTTAATGATAACATCAAAAATTCACATGATAATTCAAATCCTAATTGGTCATATCACAACAGATTTATATATGGAAATTTAAATGGATGGAAAGAATTCACTAGAAAATCTCCATTAGCTTTTCCTTTATTACTTTATTTCAAAGATCAACTTTATTCATCAAATAGACCTAAAACTGATATGTCTATATTTAGACAGGTAACTTCAGTTATGTATGATCCTGAATCTATACAACAGATTTATATAAATCTGGATTTATATACCGTAACTGTATTAACCGATAAAAAAATTAAATCTAATGCAATTCCAGTAACAAGATATGCTGCTGGAATGTCAAAAGGGTTATTTTATATTAATAATGAAGAAAATACATTTTGTGGAACATTTTTTTACTATGAACCTGAGTCAATTACTTATTTAGCGTATAATACTGTAAGAATTTATAGAAATAAATTCCAGGCAATGGAAGAGTTATATAACGAATTTAAGATTAACAAAACAGTTCCAAGTCCATTAATAAGAAGTCTTATAATAAAAGGAGGAAATTATCAAATGGTAAAGGATTATTATGATGGTTCAGAATCATTACCAGATGATATGAAAATGACAATCAATGAATACTTTCATCCATATGATGATGATATTGGTCTCCCAGAATATGAAGATGAAGTAGCATCCTTATCTCAACGTAAATTTTACATTGGTTATAAATCTGGCTTATATGGATTAGAAGATATATATGATCAAGATTTATGTAATATAGCTAGTAAACATGGTATAGATATTATAATATTAACACATATGATAGGAAGACATCAAGTGGTTACTGAAGTTTTAGATACAAGAATTAGACAAGAAAGCTTATCAAATTTGTTATATCCATCAAAATTCATTGATTGATATGATCATGATTGACATCAATCTCGATCGATAAAATATCAGAGCATATCGTATTTTTGGTATTAACAGATGTACCTAAAATCAGATCTGACTGATAAATTTCAGATGTTCAAGATTTGATGATGTCATTCAAAATCAAACATCATAAACATGATTGATATCATATATTTGGTATTAACAAATGTACCACAAAAATTGTTTGAGCTGATTTGATGAAAATAGTTCATTAACAAAAGTATAACGAAATTAAGGTATGTCAAAATCAAATCTGCCTGATAAATTCTTGATCTTCATGAACATTCTTGATGATTACAAACATTCTTGACGATATACATCAATCTAGATTATCAATCAAAATGATAAAATATACGGATGATATCAATATTTGGGTATTAACAAATGTACCACAAAATTTGTTTGAACTAATTTAACAAAAATAGTTCATTAACAAAAGTATAACGAAATTAAGGTATGTCAAAATCAAATCTGATTGAATTTTCATTCAAGATGTTTGATATTGAATCATATTCATGCAAGATGTTTGCAACCATGAATATAAAGATTTGACATGATGATTTAAATCAATGCATCCAAAAAGTCAACATGATGAAAATCATCATGTTAAACTTCCATTAAGTGGTGCTAATGGTGAAGGTAAGTTTGCTCTTGTAGACAAAGAATTATTACCATATCTTGAGCAATACAAATGGCATTTAACTGCAAATAGTGGTGGCTACGCAAAGTCATCTATAGGTCTCATGCATCGAGTTGTCATGTCTCAAAGACACACTATTCCTGAAAATCATCTTGTTGATCATCTCAATGGAGACAGATTGAACAATACCTTCAGCAATCTCAAAATCAAAGATTCCAAAGGAAACGCTAAAAATCGTACTAATGATCCAACTGATGGTGGATATACTGGTGTTACACTACTTCAAGATCCTAATGTTAAAGGTTATAAATGTCCTGTTACATTAAAGAATCCATTTCATGTTTACGGTTCGAATAAAAGATATGGTACTGTACATAGAAAGTTTTTATTTATGACTCACGAAGATCCAAAAATGTGTGCATTGTGTTATGATTCGATTGTTACATATTGTTATGGTGAAGGAAAGCGTATCAATGATCAAAAATCGGAGATGCCAATGAAGCTTTCAAGTTGGAATTTGGAAGAGGACATGCTTCTTCAGATTAAAAAATTCAAAGACAAGCATACAGACTTCAAAGGTGTCAAAAAGACTAAAGATGGATGGAAAGCATTCATTGTCATTGAACTTGGAGAGTTCAAGACTGATGTTGAAGCTCATCAAGCATATTTGAAAGCATATCATACAATGTATGGTTCTAAATGATATTAATATCTACTAAGCTTTTCAAAGCTATGTAATTTTTGGGGTTTTAATCTTTATGTTGTGAATCATAAAGATTACAGTCACCATGCATATTCATACCTAGTTGACCATATAAATTAGAAATCAAAAAAGTTTGTTTGTTAACCAAATCTTCAAGTTTATCAATTCGATCTGCATTTTCACTTACCGAATCTCCAACTTCATCAATACGTTTGTCTGACATTTTAATGATATCATATAAATATTTTTATCATGTCATTTTTAACATAGTATTAATCATATATATTATTTTCAAGATCAACATCATTCAGAACTTCATATCAAACTGATAAAAATTATAGTATTTGGATATTAAAATAAGACATGAACAAATCTAATCTAGTTGAAATCATTCATCAATTTTGAACATGATGTTTGATTTCGAATGACATCATCAATCTTGAACATGAATAATTTCGAATGACATCATCAATTTGGAACATTGTGTCTGATTTCGAATGACATCATCAATCTTAAACATGATGTTTGATTTCGAATGACATCATAAATCTTAAACATGATGTTTGATTTCGAATGACATCAATCTTGAACATGAATAATTTCGAATGATATCATCAATCTTGAACATGATGTTTGTTTCGAATGACATCAATCTTGAACATGAATAATTTCGAATGACATCAATCTTGAACATGATGTTTGATTTCGAATGACATCATCAATCTTGAACATGATAAATATTTTCGAATGACATCAATTTTGAACATGATGTTTGATTTCGAATGACATCATCAATTTTGAACATGATGTTTGATTTCGAATGACATCATCAATCTTGAACATGATGTTTGATTTCGAATGACATCATCAATTTTGAACATGATGTTTGATTTCGAATGACATCATCAATTTTGAACATGATGTTTGATTTCGAATGACATCATCAATTTTGAATATTGCATTTGATTTCGAATAACATCATCAATTTTGAACATGATGTTTGATTTCGAACGACATCATCAATTTTGAATATTGCATTTGATTTCGAATAACATCATCAATTTTGAACATGATGTTTGATTTCGAATGATAACATCAATGACATCCTTGTACCAAACTACCAAAGATTGAAGTTTTTAGGTATTAACAAAACATAATGAAATAAGATTGACGTTGATCATTAAAAAATAATTCATTAACAAAACCCTTCAATATGTAAAAGTCATATTAGTAGAAGATTTATGAGTTCTGTCGAACATTATCGCAGTAGTGGAAAAGGAACAGTAGACATACAATATTATTAATTAACACGATTCAATCGAATCGTGTTATTCAATCGAATCTAGTTATTCAATATTCAGATATAAATTTAACATTTGATATTAAATGACAAACTTTGATCGAAACACTTCAATCTTTGATGGATTATTTTCTCAGGAATTAATAACTCCTAAAAATGGGAAGTATACTTTCAAAATTAATAATGATGCTTTCGAATATGCTATGGAATATTTTGGTGTATCAAATATTGACGATTTAACTATATCAGATACATTTAACCATACACTTAATTCTCATATAGCAATGACATTATCTCATGATATACATCATGATAATATGCATTCACCTATTTCAGATGATTCATATGTTATTGATTTTAATAGAATGAAGATAGATAAGCATGTAAAGATGGAGAAGACAAAAATTTTAAATGTATATATTATTGATGGTATTTTGATGACACCTGAAATATTGATTATCATTAAAAGGGAATTAGGTCCTTTACCTGAAATTAGTAATATGCCTCCTGAAGCATTTATTCATATGGTAAAAATGGGAAATATTAAGGGGATAGATTTGATATCATTATGTGCAAGTAATCCAGAAATAAGTATTCAATGTGATAATTCAGGGGTATTTCCAGAGTTATTACTGACAGAATTTGGAATAGAAAATGATCCAACTCCAAGGGAAGCATATTTTGATATCTATTCTTCAAATAACTATACGGATGTAAATTATATGATCGGAGAGTATACTATAAGAACGATAGATGTTCTAGGAACAACAGATTCTATGTTTGATGTACAAGAAGTTACATATAGTAGACGCAAGCCCGTAACATTTGTCGGTCAAACAATTGAATATGAAACTCCTAATGATTATGTACGGGAATTATTAGAAGATCGTCAAGAGTTTGCAGTAACTGATAAATGGAGTACTCCAGAAATGCCGCTCATATCTATTCCAACATTACTAATAAGATTAAGATTGAAGAATACATATATATATATTTTGTTAGAAATCCTATTGGTATGGATAGACCTGGTCCTATAACATTTACAGCGACATTTGCAGCGAAATTTACAACTCTAGAACCAATAACAGAATTTATTCCCACTAATCATCAAGTATATGGAAAAATAGGAGTAGATATAATTTTAAGTGATAATTACATGTATGTACCTATATTAGGAAAGTATTATCCAAGATCTGTAATAGATAATAATGTTATGCTAAAACAATCTCTTTATCCTCGTGATGCTAATATATGGTCTAATGGTCAAGCTAGTATCTTTGATGAACTTGATCCTGAAGTTATGGAAAGTGCTATTGAGTTAGATGTAACAAAACTTTAATATAACATGATTCAATCGAATCTAGTTAATTTGGATTTAACTGAATTTATATTTTAATACTGCAAATAAACAAAAACCGTTAACTTATCAAAGAATGACTGATTTATTACAACAGATTGATCAATTATATACGGAACTTGGAGAAGAACAAGTTAATATAAGTTGCATTCCAAGAGTAAATCGACATTCATCTGATGAAGAAATGAAGTTTGTATTAAAATTATTACAAGTTAAACAAGATTCTATAACGAAGCTTCCATCAATGACCCAAAAAATACTCATTGCATTCGTGCATGGTTTGCAATATATATTTGATCAATCACCATATCGAGAATATATGCGTAATGCAGAAGGTACCTGGGCAGAGCAAGAAGAACGTCGAATTATGGACGGTAAATACGATAAAATATATACTGAATTAGATACTAAATATACATAGCCTATTAGGCTTAGTAATATGAATATATAACACGATTCAATTGAATCTAGTTAATTATGTTTTCGTTAAATCAATAAATTTAATTTTAAGACCAGGAGGTTTGTATGATTCTGATATATATTTGAAATGATTTTCCCATTCTTCATCTTTCTGAACCGATATATACAAATATATTTCTTGAGTATGATCATCATTGAAATAACCCATATCCTTATGTAATCGTTCATTAATCCAATTCTTAAGAGTAACATCATTACAATCATCCGGGATGGTTTCATCATAATATCCGTACATATTAAATCTTTCCAAAAGAATGTCACATAAACTAGGAATAGCATCTTCAGATTTACTCACTTTGAAAAAAGTAACATCACATCCATATTGGGAATCTCCATTAATATAAGCAACTCTCATTGTTGTTTACTTATGGTATAATATTATTCTCGAATTCAATTATCATATCTTATATTCTTTGGTATTGCTAAAAACTCTTCAATAGATGGACAACATATACATTTGCCAGACGATGCTCCATCTTGATATTGATGTATCTTTGATAAATTATGATTCTTCGGAATGAAAACCAGGTTTTTACTTGCAACACATTGTCTGCAAATAGCACGATATTTAGGATTATCTTTATGATGACAGTTACATATAAAAGCCAAGTCATTAGTTTCTGTAAATATGTTTTCACATCCATAACATAGATAAGATTCAGACATTTCATCCATTTGATAAACACTTTAGATCTTCAATATTGAGTTCAATTCAGCTTGATAGTCTTTATTTTTTCATGTTTGAAGATTTGAATGACATCAGATTTCGATATGTTGCCAAAATATTGATACTAACAAAACATAATGAATTATACAGGTCTGTAATCAAGCATATTTTCAGGTGGAATTTCATGATTGTCAATGAAATTTATGAGATCATGATTTTGAATGTCACCATTATGCATATTAACAAAGATTTCAGGATTACCTTTGATTGATGTCTTCATTCGATTCAAGAATTCAAGTCTTTGAGCATTATCATCTGGAAAGTCATCAAATACAACAAGATATTTTGAACTCTCATGTTCAAAGTGAGCCCAATATTTAGTCTCCGATATGATCTCATTGATTCGATCGACTTCATCTAAAAGTAAACTTTCACTTCGATCAATGTCTCCGAATGCAAGACTAACTTCTCCGACTGTATTACCAAAAATTAATCGCTCTCTCAACTTCAATTCATCATCTGATTCTTCTTTGGGTTGAATTTGATCTGGTTCAATATATTCCTGTTCAATAATAACCGGTATGACTATAGGATAGAACCAAGGTCTGTATAGGCCAAATATGAATGGATAATAGAATAATCGTCTGAAACCGTAACCGAAGGGGTAGCCATATCCGAATCCATATCCGTAACCATAATAATGTGGATAAATTCGTCCAAACCCTCTTCCAAAACCTCCACGTCCTCTTGAACTTCTTCCACCTAATCTTTGAGATCGATTCCGACTTCGACTTCGACTTCTCGAAGTTGATCTATTTTGACTTCGACTTCTTGAAGTTGATCTTGATCTATTTGAAGATCTATTTGAAGATCTATTTGAAGATCTATTTGAAGATCTTGAAGGTGAACGTGATCTTTGAGATCGATTTTGACTTCGACTTCTCGATCTTGAAGTTGAAGTTGATCTTGAAGTTGAAGTTGATCTTGAAGTTGAAGTTGATCTTGAAGTTGAAGTTGATCTTGAAGGAGATCGACTTCGACTAGGAGATGAAGATCAAGATCTTGAAGGAGATCTTGATCCTCCACCTCTACTTCCACCTCTACTTCCACGTCCTCCACGTCTCGACATATCTTATTTAATATGTATAAATTTGATTGTACAAAATAATTAAGTTAATAAGTGAAATGAATTTCATATGGTGGGAAGATCTACCTTTGTTCAAAGAAGGATTACAATGGATTTACACGATCAAAGATGAATACAATCACGAAATTATACATTTAACATTGACAGATACAATGTTTGAAAAGGTAGCTAAGAAGATGAAATATGTTGATACTGAATCTAAAACTAAATATATCGTGATTGTAGCTTTTAATCAATATGATAAAGCAACGAAAAAAAGAATTCAGGCGAAGGAGTTTGGATACTTTTTTCAAATTAAGAATCGTTTTATATTTTTAATGAGTGAATTGAATTGGAAACCTGATAAAAGAGAAAGAATTATAGTAGAAATTGAACTCAATAACAATTATACAAAACAGATTATTAGACAATCTATGAAAGTAAATAAATTTATGTCTAGTATATGTACATATACATCATTGTTTGATGAACGACGTTTGCATTATATTAAAATAAATAATCCAAAGATGAAAGTAAGTATAGAGAGGATGGCAGATTATGTGGAAAATCCAGTTCCTGAACCAAGTCCTATTTGTGGTCAAAATGGAGGTAAACTTCAAAATGGTAATGAATGTAAAGCTAAGATATCAAGTAAATTCGGAAATAAAGTTGAAAGCATTTATTATGGTAGATGTCATAATCATCCATTGAAAGATATAGTAGAACAACCTCGTCATGTGATGAAATTAATAAAAGTAGATCTAATTTACGGTCAAAATAAAGCAATAAAATGGTCAAAGGATAGAATGGGGTTTGTTCGTATGGATATTGTTGGTCATGGTATGATGCTAGGAGATTATATAAACGGAAAGCATATCACAACTCATTTTAAATCTGCGAGAAATGGTGTAATGGAATTAATGTTAATTTTAAAGAAAATAACGATTATACCACGAGATGTGATTACATTGATATGTAAAGGAGCTTATGATCAGTTAATTTATGATTGGGATTAAATCAATGTTCAAATATTCATTGTTCATTTGAACATAGAATTAAGTGCTGATAGATGTGCCTAAAGCTAAATTGTGATTTGTTCTTGTAGTAGTATTTATTCCTATATGATTTACTAGAATTGTATCATCATAACCACATTGGTATCTTATACCATCTATAAGAATACTATTTAATTTAGTATTAGGATTGACCCATACCAAATTTTGTTGAGCTTGTTCAACAGTTCTAACCTTTTGGATAATTAGATCCATTGTGATGTTTTTTCACAAGTATACTAATTAATTTCCATTTTCATTTAGATTCAATATTCAATCGTGACCTGATAGGTCTTGATTATTAACTAAACTTGCTGGCCTTTTTGAATTTGCGTCCGATGACGATGTAGAGAATGATATATCCAATAACTATCAGGAGGATACCAATACCAACTTGAATAGCGGCAGTGCGAAGTGCATTATACACAGTAGGATTATCCTCTTTATATTGATTGCTAAGAATGCCAGCAATGAGAGCACCAGTGAGAAGTAGGAGTACTGCAATTACTCCAAATACAATAGAAGTTATAGCTAATCCTCTAGAAGGCTTAACTTTGCTTCGAACCTGATATAGGAAAAGAAATGTCAAAGAACCTAAGAAAAATAACGTTCCAAAACCTATGGTAGCAGCGGCAGCCTGAAGTGTCTGACGGGTTGAGCCTTCTTCTTTGGTGGATTGGATACCAGTAATAGCAGCAGAAATCCCTTCGAGGACTACGCCAACAACTACGAATGCTATACCTGCAATTGCAGCATAGACAGACATTTATATCAAATCGCTCTTTTCAAATACAGAATTTAAAGAAACTTTATATATACTTTATATGAGCGAGTGTGAGATCGCGTGAAGAAACCTTAAGATTGTAGAAAAAAATTTATTTAATACTGCACTACGGCTTGTTATAATTATAATAGTAATTAATTTTTTTAATTGTTTTAAAGTTTATATATAAAGTACATGTACTTTATATATATAAAGTATATATAAGGTAAATGAGTACGAGGATTATAACTGTAATGATAATAATAATAATTATTTTGGCATTGTTTCGTTTAAAAACAAAAATGATCCAAATGAAGCATGGAGCAGAATATTCACATGATAATGATATTAGAAATTGTGCAGAACCTTGTTGTGAGCCTCCTGGTAAGTCATGTAAGAGATGCCCAAAGGGAAGTTGTGTTAAGTATGCCATATTCTGATTACGTATACCCCCTAAAGGGGTATATTATACAGTAATCTGAAATATGGTATGATGTAACTATATATATTTAAAGGCAAAACCTCTATCGGGTCCTGGGCCTATTAATGATATTGCCCGTTTTCTAGTACATAAAATAACTTTACTCGAGTTATCATCTATTCCTAGTGTATATTCTGGATAAATTCCCCTAGGTAGTTCCAAATAGTCCCATAGTTTAGCATATTCGGTTAGATCATATATACCATCTTGAAAATTGTCTGGATTCTTCACGATTTCTATAAGTTTCTCATTAACTATATTAGCTTCCATCTCTTTTTGTTCTTTAGAAATATCTGGTGATAATACATCTTTATGTTGACATTTTGGTTTGTCCATATGAATCCAATTGTTAGATTCATCATCATAATAGCACTCGCCATCGTAAATCCTAACCTGACCCGTTTTAAAATTTAAGTTTATCTTGGAAGATTCCATATTTCTTTGTTGTATTCATTATTCTTTTAAAGTTGATATATATCTCTAAATGATATATAAGGTAAAGATAAATGGAATCCCTTGACGATGAACAAAAGCTCGTCGTAAAGGCTTTTCAAAATGGAGCTGCTTCAAGAACTATAGCCGAAGCAAATGGCATTCGAATAAATATGGGCATAATGAAAACAGTTGCAATCAAAGAAAATGCTGAATTCAAGCCTGAGCCCTATCCAACGAATGATGAAGTTTGGAAGGCATTTGAAGAGTTTGATAAAAAATATCAAAATTCTAACGCAACTTTTGATTCTGATAACATTGATAAAACTATTTATGGATTTGCAAGAAGAGTTATTGATATTTTATGTGATCATAGGTTTATTCATGGATGGTGTGGAGATACAAATGCTGATTTCCGAAAAGAACATTATGATTTATTCTACAGATGTTTTATTGAGTGGAATACTAGTAAACATGAACAATTCAATCATAGTTATAGTTTGCATCCTAATAAAATACATGGATATACTGGAAATCTAAGACATTATTGCGATTTCGGAGAAGATGACCTTAAGTTATATTGGCATGCATTTACCAGAGGTCCTCCTATCGAAAAATACCGATCAATATGGTAAACGCATAATATGCCCTAAAGGGCATTTGCGTTCCCATAGTAACATGATCCTTTAGGATCTAGTTTAAGAACCTCCAGGTAAAACGTGCAAATCCATGTGTGAATTTAGATTATATATGGTCATAAATCCTTTTAACTATGTCTTTTGGAAAACATAAGTGATAATTTAATCGGTTCACAATACATAAAAAGGTTTGAATTTGTCTAACTTTGAACCATTTCTGGTATTCAGGGTATGATATATAATAATATTGTGGAATTTGTTCCTTATATATAAAATTAATGTATCCTGAAGTAATTACTCTATGAAGTCCTTGACTTCCTTTTATATTAAATGTCCATATCCATCCATTCATGGCTCTAAACCAGTATAAATATCCATTTAGTTGATCCAGGCCAATATTGTCCTTCTACTGGTTTTACAACTTCTCTGTCACAAGTGTGTGGTAGATCACTAATCCAACTACAAAACAAATAATGATATTCTTTTCTAAGATTTCCTAAGATTTCCTAATGTACAATCCATATGGTCTGGTGGAGGACTCCAGAAATTTCTACGGTTCTTATGTTTTTTAGAGACTTTTAAAGCTACAGTCTTTCCTCCTCTTTTTCGTCTACCATTATTTCCATTATTGTATGACATTTGTTTATTAAAATTCTTCTCTTATTTTTTTATTACAATTTTTGCATTTTAACATAATAAACATTAAAAAATTATATTCATTTAAATAGGACAATATAAAACAATACGATGGATCAATTATTAAAACCCAATGAAAATAATGAAGACTCGTCTATTGACCCTACATCTCCAAATACTACAGCAGAAGATCTATTTCCAAAATGGGCTTATGGTGTAGTAGCAGCAGGAGTAACCGCTGTGGGTGCTGCTAGTGCAGTGACATATCATATAGTTTCAAAGAGAAAGGCTCAGAAGCTAGCTGAAGAAGAGGCTATAGAACGTAATGAGAATTGTTATGATGTAACTCCTAGAGATAAGAGCTGGCCTAAAACCGGCGAAATCATCTAACATATTCTAAAATTTATTTAGAATCATTAATAATGATTAATAATGATTATACATATCCTCCAAACATATCTTGAAGAGTTATCTCTTCAAGACCAGTAATTAATCCAGTTAATTCACCAGTATTCAAGGAACTACTTTTTGCATATGGTGATCCTACTTCTACTTCTTGTACTTCAGTCCCAGCAATCAATACTTTAATTTTATTAACTAATCCACCATTAACAGCTTCATCATGATCTTCAGAAACACTAATATCATGGCTGTCATGTAGTTTTAGTTTCAAATATTGTATTTGTTTTAAGTGTTTTTGTGTGAGAATATTAGCATTTTTTAATTCAAGAGTTCGTTCTGCTAATTGTTGCTTTAATGTTTCATATTCATTTGCAAGAAAATCAACATTACCAACAACATTATCAATGAATTTTTGTGTTTGATGATCACACATTTAATTGATATTATTAAATCTTTATACTACTTTTAATTAAAAGATGAATGATGAAACTATAGAATGTGTAAGATATCTTGATTATAAAGATACTTTAGGACAATTATCACGTGATTATACAGTTCCAGCTTATTATAGATGGACAGCTGGTTTTCTAACAGAAAAAATTGAATATTATCATTATTATAAATGTGTTAAACCTTATATTGGAAAGGGTCTTTTTGACAAATAAATTCTATGCTCTTCAGAGCAATGAATTATTCATCTCTAACAGTATGCATAGTTACTGAGAGATATTCCTCAGCCATACTAAAATCGACGGCTTTTTGAAGCTTTTCACTAGTCCAATCAATTTGATCGAAGGGAATATCAATACCAAAATCTGAAAGTTCTAAATCACCACATTTTCCTGAAGTAATATAACGTAGACCCCATTTTAAAGCATTAATATAAGAGGAGAATACATCAACAACTTCATTTGTATCAACATTATATACAACAGCTACTTTAGTCATAACAAAGGAGTTTTATTTGTAAGTAAAGAGAAAACTTAATGTCAATTTAACATGACTCGTAAGAATTCTTGATCCTAATGGATCGTGATTTATTTATTTACGAAAGAGATTGATGAACTTGATAACTTCATCATCGTCTTTACCTGGTTCTAAATCAACAATAGCGGTATATATAATAAATATGATCCTGCTGGACTATTCAGGAATTCTCTTTGTTAGTTGCTAGACTCTAATGAGTTATGTATTATAAATCTATATTATAAATCTATATTATAAATCTATATTATTAACACGTTTCTTAGGAAACAAGTTAGATGATTACATCTGTTAGTTCTATTACATAACCTCTATGATGAGTATAGTCTTCGCGCAAACATTCGGATCGAAGTCCGAAATATGTGTAATTATTGTCGGAGGTCATACTACGATGAGCCTTTTTACCTTCTTCCCGTCCATTACCTGCCTTTTCTGAATGAATGCAATTATCTTTGCAGACTCTTTAGATGCGCCAACTCCTATTTGTTCAAATACATTATAGCTATCGCCGTCCCCATATATGAAAAACACGCAATAGACTTGAGCCATTTAACCTTCTTTGGAGATAAATATAGAAATCAAATTACTTGTCTCATAAGAGACGTGTATATCTAGTTGAATAATAATTATTTTAATTATTATAATACATAAAATGACATCATTGATACTAATGCCATTTAAAAAGTTTAAACTTAAGAAAGATGACAATATAAAAGATGTGATTGATATTATTGAACAAGATATGCTTAAGCAAAATTTAAATATAGTAAAAATTACTTTAAAAGGTGATTATAGTTATGAGAATGTTGTATATCAAGGATTCATGCCTGTAATATTATCATCATCTGATAGTAGAAACAATGATATTGTTTTTATGTTAATTTCACATTTCATTAACAAATTATCTGAAGAAGAACAACGATTATGGTATGATACATCATATACAGAATATATTGATAATTTCTGTATAGATTTCGAAGAAAATTTCGAGTTTATATATGCGAATTTGAGTGGTTGGAAAGAATTTGCGACAACGACATCAATATCATTTCCATTAATATTGTATTTTAAGGATCAAACTTATAAGTCTAATAGACCTAAAACAGATATGTCTATGTTTAGACAAGTAACTTCTGTTTATTATGATTCTGGTAACATAACTAAAAATGATACATATTCTGTTAATCTAGTAACAGATGGTAATATCAAAACTAAAGCAATATCCGTAACTAGATATGCGTCTGGTATGTCAAAAGGATTATATTATAGTGATAAACAAGATGTAAAATTTTGTGGAACATTTTATTATTATGAACCAGAATCCACTACATATCTAGCATATAATACTATAAGGATTTATAGAAATAAATATGAGGCAATTATGAGTTTATATCGTGAATTTAATATCAGTGATATTATTGAAGTTCCATGGAAAGATGTTGATACAACAAAATGGAAATATTTCAATGATTTTGGTACCTTACCAAATGATATGAAAATGACAATTAGTGAATATCACAAACTTACAAAAAATTTAGAATACGATATATGGGATGAAGATATTGAATATATTGAATCATTTAAAAATAAGCAGTATATAGCAGTAAAAGAATCATTGTATGCATTGGAAGACGCATATGATCAAGCTATTTGTAATGTGGCACATGTTAATGGCATTGATATTATAATATTAACTAGTATGATAGGTAAATATCAAATTGTGACAGAGATATTAGATACTAGACTAAGACAGGTAAGTTTTTCAAATCTTTTATATCCATTATGATATTATACTTGTCTCATAAGAGACGTGTATGTTTTATTTGTCGAATGCTTTGAGGCGAGAGTCTCTCATCATTTGAGCTTTGTATTCTGGATCTTTTTCTTTCTCCATTTCAAGGAGAAACTTGTAAACCATGCAATATGGAACATTGACTCTTTTACCAAAAGATATAGCTTCATAAATACCGAGAACATCTTGATTGGGCTGATAATGTTGACGAAGTTTTGGTGTGTATGTGTTATGATATATAAGCTGTTGAAGTCGATAACCTAAATCATTGAGATTTAATGATTGAATAGTTTCGCCTTTAACAATAAGATGGGCATCACGAAGGAATCCCATAACGATAGATTCTCGTTTTGATTGTATGTCTAGATCAACACTTAGTTGTTGTTTGAAGTATAAAATAAGAGATTTAGATGTAAAGTCAATAACACTAGGAAGTCTAATAACGTTAATTGTACTAAGAAAATCATAGAAATCTAAATATTCACTGATCGTGACAGCAATTCTCATACATTTATAAGCAGATTCATGGAATGCAATGAATCTTATATATATTACATTAATTTGATCTATGAAGTCTTGGAAAGCAAAGAAATCATTGAAAAATTGACCATCTTCTGGTATTGGACAAAGTTCGGATTTTTGCATATACCAATGAACACCACCATTATGAAATTCTAAAACAATAGCTTGACATTTTGTTCTAGTTTTACCTAACCATACAATACAACCTAATTTTTCATTCAACAACTCTTTAACAAATTCGAGTGCCATTTTCGAATATTAAAACAAAAAATTACTTAATCAATCTTTAATTAACTAATAATAGATTTATAAATTTTTGATTTTGATATACATAAAATCATTACAGGTAATATATAATGATAGGATTTAAATATGATGACAATGATTTTCCCCAGCTTCCTCCAACAAATCCAACAAAGTCGCCTAGATTATCAGAGAATAGATGGTTTATATTAGATAAAAATGTATGGATTATAATATTAAATATGATTATAAATAGTCCAGAAGATAGACATGAACGAATGAAGGATTTATTTTGTTTGAGAGCAACATGTCATTTTTTCAAGAGATTATTAGATAAAGGCAGAAAATTCAAAGTATCACATACTATAACATGGAATTCTAATAGATATCGTATGGTAAGGGGATCACCACATGTTTGTAAAACATTTCAACATAGTAATTGTATTTGGTGTAGTTCAAAACCTCCATGGATGTATTGTAATCCGAAGACAATAAATAAACCAATATTTGATGATTTAAAGAGAACTGAATCTGTGAAACCAAAACCTGAAACTGTAAGTTGGTCTCAGCCAACAAAACATAAAAAAGAGAAGAAACCAAAATGGAAGCGATCACATCATCAAAGTAAAAGAAAGGAGAAGGGAGATTGGCGAAGATCAGGGGTAATGACGTCACATCATGGTTGTGAAGATCATATTAGAAATAGATTTTGTGTTGCATGTGAACATGAGCCACATCCGACAGGAAGTGGTCGTAGACATTTTTCAGAAAAATACTTGCAAGATTGTGATTGGGTAGATGTAAACAATGATGGAGAAAGGGTAATATACATAGATAGTTTACTTGATATTGTCTATCAGAATCATATCATATATACACATAGTTCATATCATGATGATCCATATTATCATGATGATTGGTAGTTATATATTTGACTCTTATGATTCTTGATCTAAATAGATCATGAATTAAATGAAATATAAAAAAATTAGTAGAATATAATAAAGTCGATTAATGAAAAGAGTTAGATTTATAGATGATGATAATGATGATCATCATCATTATGATAATGATGATGATAATAAAAAGCGTATAAAACGAAGTATTTTATGGTATCATCATAGAAATCCTCCTATAAATGATATGGTTAAATATACTGAAAATGTAGACATTAAATGTCAGTGTTGTAAATATACATATAGTAGTAATTTATTTGATATATATAAGTGGAAACCTATTGGACATCTTCTACCTGGAACTAAAACCATATTTTGTAAGGATTGTCTTAGACATTATGGTCAACATACATGCTTAAAAAGGCATCCTTATATATAATTTATACATGACTCATTAGAGTCTAGTATTACGTAGTATAGTATACACCATGATGATGTATTTTTTAATTCTCTTCACTACTATCGCTATCATTATTTCCTACACTGTCATAATGAATACTTGTATTAAGAAGCTTGATCAATGAATGTCCACCATTAAGTAATCTTGATTGGACATCAACAAGTGTATCTACTGAATTAACATGATCATCAGAATCATCGACAAACACTTTTACATTTGACAATTCCGAATTAGCTGATGTATGTTTGTTGAACCATGCTTTACTTCCTGGTACAGTAAAGCAAGAAGCTGCTTCAGGATCTTTTCTTGAACCTCGCTTAAATACTAGAGCTCCCCATGATATCTGACCCGTAGATATACGCAAACTAATTTCTTCTTGTGCTTCCATACGCGTTATGGTCGAGTGACCAACATAGCTAATACAACAAAATGTCAACATGTGACCACTTTTGGTTTTTACAACCAAAGAATCAAGCTCATGGATAGTATCAAGTGTTTTGTGTAAGTCCAATCTCACGTTAGCTTCCAACTTATTAAGAGCGGTTTCAGCTTCTTCAACCTGTTCTTCTTGATAGATTGTGATCTTATTATCACTTTCTATCAAAACCAAGAGATCTTTGTTTCTTTCCTTTCTACATGGCTTGCAAAATGCAATGTCAACGAATTTCTTTGAGTTTTCTGAGGTTGTGAAACAAGTTTCACAACCTGTAGTAGCACATTGCATTCCAGTGTCCATTTTGTTTTATTGAATAACTTACTAATTAGTTGAATTCAGTTTTCCATCTTGAATATATTATACATGACTCAATTGGATCCAGTATTACGTAGTATTAGTATACACTTGGAGTGAAACGCCGGGTGTTTTTTTTGTTTATTTATGCAAGTAATTGCACGATCTGCCTCATCGGATCGACCAAACCAGTGCCATATTTCGAGGAACATGCGAAAGATTGTACCGGCGCTTCGTAGCTAGCTGCGTCGCTCTTGTTCGCGACGTAGATAATTGGTGCATCAGAACATACTTCCCTAAAGAGCTGGATCCATTTAGCAGTATCTACGCTAGTTGCCTCCGATACAAGGTCGAACATAACGATAGCTGCATGGGAATTAGGAAAGTAGCCAGTACGCAAACCTCCGAATTTAGCCACTCCAGCACAATCCCAAATGTTGAAGCATACGTCGGGAATTGATGGGAGACAGATGGGAGAAACTTCAACTCCAAGAGTTGCAACATATCTTCCATGAAACACATTTCCTTGTAATGCATTAACGAATGAAGTTTTTCCCACGCCGCCATCGCCGATAAGGGCAATCTTGTATGTAGACATTTTTTGCACGTACTATGAATTACGTTTAAAAATTTTATCAATAAAAAATTTAAAAATTCAATTTATATATTTTCAAGATTAAACAAATTCAATATGATATTGCAATGTATGTAGGACCAATTTAAGACTAAGTTCAATTAGAACTATGTTTCTTATGTTTTTTTATGTTTAGTATATCTGCCATATGATAAAATTCTTTAGAAATCTATTTTGGAATATCATCAGGATTTGATGGTACTTTAATCAATGATGTATAGTCCGTATATACAGTGGTATCGTAATCGTATACCATCATTAATGTTTCCCAGCTAAGTTCTATATCTATAACACTTTTTGTCTTTCATGGGTTTTTAATCATCAATATACATGATCCATTAAGGTCTAGAATATATTAAATTACATAAATTGATCAAAATGAGATACACATGACATACGCCATTTTTGACGTTTTACATCCCAAATGTTATGACAACCAATATTTTGACAGGGTTCATTGTTTAAACCATCGCATTTGAGATTTTCCAATGTAGGCAATAAGTCACCCTTGAAATAAAGACCGTAGCCAAATCTCCCAAGAGAAGGATGATCTTCGAATTTCGGAGGGACTTTGATCAAGGTTAATTCCTCTGGTCTACCATTTGCTTGTACAAATAATAAATCAAGATACTTTTTGACTTCTTCAATGTTATCATCAGTACTCATTTTATTATGATATAAACTTAAAATGATAAGTCATTTCAATATTATGAAATTACATGACTCATTAAAGTCTAGTATACATAGTGCAAGGAAGGATGTATATCTTCAAATTGCCACCACTCGTCAATTCTATCAAATCCTTCATCAAGAGTAGGATTTTCACTATTTTTATAATAGGTATGTATGACAACACCAGGCAATTGTTTTCTTTCTGGTTGCATGATAACTCTTGCAGAATTCAAGTGAAAGACTAGCTCTTTGGTAACATTTACCCAAATACAACGAACTGAAATACCAAGTGATTTGGCAAGCTCAATAAAAATAGCTCTATCTTTTACTTTGGGATTAGTATTGTCAATGATTACAGACTTCATATTTGTTAATGAACTTTTAGACAAATTTACACATTTGGGCATTGTTCCCAAAATATCTCTACTAACATGTTCATAACCCATCTCTATAAACTTATTAGCTAGAGTACTTTTTCCTGATGCTGGAGAACCAACTAAAATAACCATTTCACATGTTTTATTTGATTTGATATTATTATATGATCCTTTAAAATTGATATGAAAGAGAGCGGCTGGCGAATACCAATCAAATTTTGTACAGGGTATATCATTTAAGAAGAACTCTTCTGGCGTATGAAAATCAAGGCCTACATTATAAGCAAAACGTCTATCACTACAAGAGAAATCTTTTGGTCGACCTGCTTGCCATTCTTTCGGGCGACCTGCTGCATCTCCAACAAAGAAACTCTTGAGATCAGAATTCATCAAAAGAGATGAATCAACATGTAAGTGTTCACAAGCAAAAGTCCACATTCCTGGAAATGGTTTGCGATCAATATTCTTACGTGTTGATGCAAAAAGAGTCATAGGAATATCCATCTTCTTAGCTACATTTTTGAATCTTTCACGAAGGACATCAATGTCTACTTTGCCTTTTTCAACACCACTTTGATTACTAAAAATTACTACATAGTAGCCTTTGGCCATAAAAGATTTGATCTTATCAATCTTCAGCCACTCACAGAATTTCCAATCTTCAGAACCTTCAATAAACTTACCAGAAAGAGGTAGAATTAAAGTAGAATCAAGATCAAAAGCTGCTATGGCTTTGATATGATTAGGAATATTATCATATTGAACAACTAGGACAGAAGGAATATCTTTTGCAGATACATTTCCACTTTTAGAAGTTGTGAAATTCTTATGAACTCCACAAAGTGATATACCATTAATAACAGATTTAACTTTATTAGTACATCTATCACCTGATTTCTTTTTTGCTTCACACTTTGGTTGATCCATATTTAAATTTAAATATTACTTAAATGAAAAATATTAAGATCAATTACTTATTATTCATGATCTATTAGATCGTAAATACGTGACCCTTCGGGGTTAACATACGATCCTTTAGGATCGGTTGATCTTGATGGTATCAATGGTAACCAAGAGGGAATGAACAGCAATAAATACTCCCAAAATATATACAGCACCAGTCAGAGAATCCTTCTCCAAAATCTTGAAGCTGAGGGCAGCATGGAAAGCAATAAATAACATCTGCAAATAGGCAGATTCAACTGTCAATTGACGTTGAAAGAATGCAGCATAGGCTGCCCAAAGAGTAATAACCGATCCTCCCCAAATAGTGAAGCAAGTAGTACGAGCGCTGGAAGCTTCACGTGAGAGAATCCAGTAGCCTCCATATGCAATAATACCAACTAATATTCCAGTAAATATGACCATTAGCCAAGGAGGTAAACTCCAATCTGATATCTTAAAATCATTGCCGGGGAGACTAATCTCATTGTGCCATCTTTGCATATAGACGATGAGAGCAACATAAATGACAAGTGAAACAATAATAACTACTATGAGAGCAGTAAGTTCGGCTCGTGAATAATTTTTACCGATGAAATACATTTTGTTATCTTTATATGAAAATAAAGTAAATTGATTGATTAATTAAAGTTGATTGATTAATTAAATTCTATTAAACCAATAATAACATATGGGATCTTCAGTATCAAAAGTTGAAGTTTTAGTATTTGATAATACCCTTGAAGTATGTGTCAAGATTTTTTGGGATATACGTACCCAATTACCACAGGTCAAGGATTATTTATATGCTTTGAGGGAAACTATTCGTGATCATATTGATGATTTTGATCTGAGTGTTTTGGATGAGTCTCGTTTGATTGAAAGACGAATAGTTAAATAAGATTTATGAATATATAAATGATAATATTTAATTTCAGTTTCATTAATTAATAAACAGATAATAAACAATGAGTTCATGTCGTCAAAAAAAAGGAGGAAAAACTGAAAGTAGACATCAAAAGAACAAAAAATTAGTTGTTAGTCGAAGATGGGACTGGTACAAAGTTAAATGTCCAAATTGGTTTAAAACTCAAGTTAATATTTTACTTCGATCTATGAATTTCTATTGTTTTATGAATAATTTAAGTATCAGACAAACTGAAGATCGTATACAATATAAAATCTTATCAGATAATATTTATATAGATAGATATGTAGGTGATATAGATGATAGATATGAAATTAGATTCTTTACATGTATTAACATGACCAGTTTAACATATTCTCGAACTAAATATATATTTGCGCCTTATCATAGAGTACTTGATAGAGTTGTAGGTATACTAGAAAAGAATGAAGCTCACAATAAGTTAGATAATTTTTGTAGTGCTTATATTTCAACAATAAGGAAACAGCTGATGATACCAGTTTGTGTTCCATCAAATGGAAGTTTTGATTATACAAAAGCAAGATGGTATAAATCTTTACCGTTAAATGCAACATATACCTTTTTAATGTATGCAAAAAGGTTAAGAATACCAAAAGATGTTGCAAAGATTATAGCTAGAGATATATTAGCTACTAAAAATAGTTTTATATGGCATCACAAATTGCCAAGTCATACGATTTAAATACTATGCCTATTAGGCAATGTATAGTTGATTAACCAGTAGATTTATTAAATCATTTGAATCTTCTACTACAATTCTTTTTGTGAGATTGAATCCAATGTTCTTTTTGGCATTTCTTACTACAATACAATGATACTTTGCAATATCCACATACCATGAGAATTTTTAAACCTATTTCGCGTGATTGACAGAATTGACAGCAACGATAATCTTTTATCCATTCTCCGTTTTCATTTTGTTTGTATCCAGCCAGAGCATAATCTAAATCATTATAAGCTATAACATCAGCTAAGGGACCAGTATAACTGTATCCCTTATCTGTTTTCTTAAGACCTTCATCAATATCAGTTTGTAGTTTCTTAAAGAAATCCATTTTACTGCTTTATTCAGCGAAATAAACTATTATTCAATTATAAATGGACAAAACAGACATTAGTATTAATGAATTGCCAGATGAAGTTCTACTTAGATTAACTGAAAATGCCGATGCAAAAACTCTTATAAATTTATGCAGTACTAATACTAATTTTCGTGAGTTTTGTAAACACTTTAAACTTGATATTTATGGTAAAAATATATTAAGAAAGTTTCCAGGTTTTGATCTTAATAGTGTTCTGTTGAAAAATCTCGATCAAGCTTACCTTCAATTAGAAGAAGGTATCAAAAATTACATTGAAAATGGTAGAGAGTTTGGTATATATGAAAAAGATATTATTTGGTACCCAGATAATGATGATATTTTAATAAATGTTGATGATCATTTACAATCATATCATGATGTACCTTTGTCAAAAGTATCCAGACTATTTACTCCTTTAACATCTAACAAATCTAAAGAAATAAGAATTACTTTCTACAATTTTGATCAAATAGATTTACCTGTAGCAGTTTACCTAATAAAACTTGATAGACCAGTATCATTAATTGATATTTTCCATACAATACGAAGTTCTAATACTGAAACCATATATGAAAATACAAGACAAGAAGTAGAGATTTTAGTTAAGAAATTTAATAATATTTTAGAAGATGATTTACTACCTAGAGGTATTAATTATAGAACTGGTAATACAGATGATATATACGAAATGTATATTGAGGCAGGAAATTATCCTGCAATTGATGAACCAACACAATTATTAACTGATATAGGGATAAATAATTTTCTTCGATTTAGATTTTCACTATATTTAGAAGATAATAGTCTATATACTTTTTTGAAAGACGATAATATTCCTACATTTGAGCTAGAATATGATTATATTAATCTCTAACTATATATGAATTGAATTCATGACCTATTAAGGTCTCGAATATTATTCAATAATAAATTCTGTTACAAAAAGATCTGCACGTGGTCTATCTAAACGTTGTAAATGTATTACTCTACCTGGCATTCTGATATATTTATTTCTCATAATATCTTCATACATAGTTTCATATGATAAAGGTAAATGATAACCTTCATCCCTTAAAAACTCTAAAAATCCCGGATCATCGCTCGCCAAATCTTCTATCGCTAATAATCCCCTTTTTCTGTTTATCGTAGATGCTGGAGTCTCAACTCTGTAAATTGTTTCATCTGAATCAACAATTTCATCTGATCTTATCTTAATAAGATAGTCTCTCTTCATTCTATCTACATAAACTTCCAAACCTACTTCATTATATATAGGCATTGCTTTCACCGCGTCTTCCTTGTTTGAAAATACTTCTGCAATGTTGAGAAACCCATTTGACTTTGATATTACCATTAACCATAACTTCTCTCCTTTACGTATTCGTGTACCTAGTATGTTAAAGTTAATACTTGGTAAATTTAGATCATCTCGTGATATTTGCCTAAATGTTGCAACAGATGCTCTTTCATTTATATATGCTCTGTTATCTAACTTTATCGGAGTACTTTCCTTATCTATTATATTTATTGAATATGTTGTTTCTTTTTCACTTGTTATATCACCATATTGAGCTTTTGCATCTTCATTGATAGGAAAATTAGGATAATGTACACGCATTAGATTTCTGAAAACATCTTGATCTCTACATAGTTCAGCAAACCGTTGATTAGTTTGACATAAACTTAATACTGTTGCAGGATCAAGTTCTTTTAGAATTTCAAAAAGAGCATCCATGTTTAAAATATCAAAAGCAACATTGGCAAACTCCTGTTCAGCGTCCATCTTTATATTGAAGATATTCATAAAATTGATATTGTTAAAAAGAGAAACCATTTGAAAATAAATGAATCATCCTTATTTATGGGTTATAATCGCTAAATTTAGCGATTTAAAAGAAAAGTTTATTATTAGAAGTCTTAGTAAGAAAATCAGAGCTTATGTTCATATATTTGAAATCACTTGCAATGATAATTTTACAGATGAAAGTATTGAGCATTTGATTAGTCTTACATCATTAAATACAAATTTTAACCGTAATATTACTGATTCAAGCATAAAGAATTTGACTAATCTTACATCATTAATTGCAAATAGTACTAATAAGATTACTGATACTAGTATAAAGAATTTGACTAATCTTACTTCATTAGATGCAAGTAGTATTTATAATGTTACAAATATCAGTATTATGTATTTGACTAATTTAACTTCGCTAGATGTGTGTAGTAATGGAAATATTACAGATCTTAGTATTAAACATTTGACTAATCTTACTTCATTAGATGCTAGTCGTCACGATAGCATTACCGATGCTAGTATTAAACATTTAACTAATCTTACTTCATTAGATGCAAATCATAATGATGAAATTACTGATGCTAGTATTAAACATTTGACTAATCTTACTTCATTAGATGCAAATTATAGTAATGGAATCACTGATGCTAGTATTAAAGATTTGACTAATCTTACTTCATTAGACGCGAGTCATAATAATAATATTACTAATACAAATTAACAAGTATTAATTGAATACATCGCCTATTAAGGCATAGTATTAATAGACATTGGAAACAATGAAGTCTCCAATGATAGAAGCATATTTGACGCCAATGATTTTGGATACATATGTCATCCAGAATGAAGGAAAATGATGATAATGTCTTAATGCCGTTAGCAAGAACAATGCTTTCAATGCAATTCAATCCGAAATATTTTCCTAATTAAATATTCTCTTATAACGTAATAAATGAACATTTCCTAATTTAGATACATCAATAACTTTTGTATCACTTAGATCTAATGAATGAACATTTCCTAATGCGGATACATCTCACTTGTATTACTTAGATCTAATGAATGAACTTTTCCTAATGAAGATACATCAATAACTTTTGTATCACTTAGATCTAATGTATGAACATTTCCTAATTCAGATACATCAATAACTTCTGTACCACTTAGATTTAATGTATGAACTTTTCCTAATTTAGATACATCTTTAACTTCTGTATTACTTAGATCTAATGAATGAACTTTTCCTAATGAAGATACATCAATAACTTTTGTATAACTTAGATCTAATGTATGAACATTTCCTAATGAAGATACATCAATAACTTTTGTACTACTTAGATCTAATGTATGAACATTTCCTAATGAAGATACATCTTTAACATTTGTACCACTTAGATATAATGTATGAACATTTCCTAATGAAGATACATCAATAACTTTTGTATAACTTAGATCTAATGTATGAATTCTATGTAATAAGTTATTGGAAATAATCTCTAAAAAGATCGAATAGCTATTAACAGTCAATAAGCATTTAAATTTAGAAATATAATCTGAATATTTAACAACATTCATATTGAAACTGATATTTTTAACCAGATTATGTAAATGTCTATTACATAAAGAAAGTGCTAAAATATCTCTTTGATCAATGTATCGTATAATACAAGCAAAAAGATCTCTAGATATAATATCCATTAATAATAGCGATTTATTAAATCATATTAAAATTATTTAAAATCAATTTTCTTTGAAGAAATACATCGCCTATTAAGGCATAGTATTAATAGACATTGGAAACAATAAAATCTCCAATAATTGATGCATACTTAATACCAATGATTTTGGATACGTATGTCATCCAGAATGAAGGAAAATGATGATAATGTCCGAAAGTTGATGTTTTGATACCATTAGCAAGAACAATACTTTCAATACAATTCAATCCGAAGTAATTAGACAGATGAAGATCATCAGTAGTTTCAATAACATGACATTTATAACCCGTATGGGTTATAATATCATTAAATACGATATCACCTTTGATTAGTGATTTAGCTGGTTTCAATCCTTCAGATGTAAATACTAAATGTTCTTTAGTTAATCGAAGAACATGATAACTATTGAGATTACATAAAATGCTAACTTTGACACCAATAGTTCTAACCTGATGTGGAATATAACATTCAGATGCAATAGGTTCAATCTTTGCATTAATGAAATCTTGCATCTTATAAGGTTTGTCTTTGTACGTAATTTGAGTACTTTCATGAAAACATGTATTTGATGCTGGAGTTGTAGTTGAGCTTGTTTGACTTGGAGTAGTCGTTGTAGAGCTTAAAACTGGGCATACTAATTTGTATGATGCAACAGTAAATGATGAAGTCGGGTTGCCTGTTATGCATGCTCCTCCTCTCGTCGCAGGCTTAGAGCTACAACCACCGCATGTTTGAGCAGTCGAAAGACAATCAATGAATGAACTTTGTTGAGCAAGACAATTCAGAACGAATGAAGCTCCAATCCAAACACCAGAACATGTGTTTCTTCCTGGAGTAGCTAAAATAGCATCAGAAGTACTAGCACAACTGGTTGAAGAACCCCATATTTCGATTGAGGCCCATTCACTAGGTAAGGTAAGAGTGTTTTCGCATGCAACGATACGACCTGTCATACTATTAACATTTTCGCAAGAAGGTAAAGCTGTACAACTACCAGGTTGTGTGATATGCCACATGGTATTAACATTAGAGCAAGTAAGATCACCAGCGAAATATTTGTCTATTTTAAAGATTGCATTACAAATGCTAATATTCGAGACTAAGAAAATGAATAGACTTAAAAACATAATCATGTTCTTTATTTAACTTTTTTATTTCTTTAAAAGAATATGAGAAAAATTCTTAACTCATATTCATCATTAATATGTCAATAATTTATGACAGACCGTAAATTAATATTGCTATAGCCTATTTTTGGGCACTTGAGCATTCTAAATCCATGTTATAACCAAAATACTGTTTAAAAAAATTTGCGTTGTAAATATAACATTTTAAACTTAATAGCAACACCAAATTCTATTATATTGATTTATCTATTATGATTGAAGAAATATAAAATAATAGAATAGATAAACTATTTCAGAGATGTATTATTTTATTACAATGAGCATATATATTAACATCGTACATCTCTGAAATATTTTATATCATTATAATACTGATTTATTCATTATTAATAGAATAAAATAGGTAAATCAGTATTATATAATTTGATGTCACATTCACTTAAAAATGTTATATTTACAATACAAATTTTTTTAAACAGTATTTTGGTTATAACATGGATTTAGAATGCTCAAGTGCTCAAAAATAGGCTATAGCAGTACTAAATAAGATGTTTAATCAATATATTCAATGTAATTTTATGTTTATCTTAAACCATAATAGTTTGTGATAGTTAACTCAGATTATTAATCATAATACCAAAATAATGCATTACTCCACTCTTTTTTGCTATGAATCCTTTATATTTCATATCTTCTTTAATTTTAATCTTTGATGGCGTCTCAACTCCATTATCAAGGCACCATTTTTTAAATTCTTCATGAAATAGTGATGTTTTAACTTTATACGTATTTTTACAATCACAACATTCTTCAATAAACATTGCTAAATGATCATGTTGATCATTGTGTTTATCTAAATATTCTTTACAAATTTTTGGATATATCATACCAGAATCATACCAACGCGCGGCGCCACGCACTAATAAAGTAAATACTTCGTCTAAGTGTATAGTTTTTAAATCAGTTAAAAACTGATTATCTGCCGGGTATATATGGTCACCTTTTTTATTATCATCATTAGTGAATCGTGCTAAAAAAGGTAACATTTTAACACGTTCTTGCATAGCAACCAAATGAGTATTATATGCAGGTGGTTTATTTGTTGGCATCATTAGTTTAGCAGAAGATGTTATAGTAATAGGATTACTATAAAGTGCTCTAGCTGGAATTGGATCATTTCCTGTAAGCATTTTGACCATGGATTCGTCTAATTGTTGATAATCGTTAGTTTCAGAGGTAGAAACCAACCTACTATTACAAAATGCCATTAAACCGGGGGTTGCAGCATCTCTACCCCGATTACGTTCTTGCTTGAGCAATACTTCTTTATCACACGGCGAATAAAAGTCAGCTAAGATTTTTCTCATTAAATTCATGAGAGTGGTTTTGCCATTTCTTCCGGTGCCCCATAAAATATAGAACGATTCTTCAGTAGTATGTCCAGTCATTGCATAACCAAACAGTCGTTGAGCGAAATCAATTAATTCATCATTTTCGACAAATACTTGATTGAAAAATCTCGTAGCATTAGGACATGCATGGTTCCATCCTAAAAATGATACGGGACATTCGAAACTAAACAAATCATTTGGAGTTCTTTCACGACGTTGACCAGATTTTACATAGAGAAGTTCTCCATTGGCAATAGGTAAAACATCAGGATCGTAAATATTAATTCGCCTTTTAAATATCTCTCCTTCTCTTATCAACCCTTTAATAACATACGTAAATAATCCAGTTATACCACTTGCAGTTTCTATTTTATCTCTAATACGAGTTACATGATTTAAATGATCAATTGTTTTAGTATTTGTAGGGCAAGATGTTAATGAATCTCTTAACTGAAAAATAAGTTTATTTAATATAGGTTGAAGAACTTCAGTTATTGCAGCTCGTACTATTCCAGCAGCTGATATTTCCCAAAGTTTTGTCTTTGTACACCAAAGATAACCATTTCCTTGCGCATCTGTAATTTTCATATGAATATTATGTTTCATGAAAAATTTGGCTAAACCAATGTCGTGTTGATATAAAAGTTCATCAACTTTAACTTCAGTCACTTCTACTTCTGATCGCTTATAAACATAATCTTTATGCATTGCATTGACTGTTTTTATCATATTCATCATCTCCATCTCTTTTTCTGTTAGATCTGGCATAACAACTTCTTTTTTGGAAAAATTTTGTTCATCCGACATTTTTCTTTTCAGTTCAAAGAAAAGTGTTTTAGATCAAAAAATATTGTTTTAGACATATTTAAAAATTGTTTTTGGTCTAAATGAATTTCAGACAATATAAAAATAGGTTTTAAAGGTACAAAACATCATGGATACTAAGCAATCAGTAGTACAAAAAGAAAATCATGAACAATTAAAGAAGGCTTTATTGGAAAAAGAACAGTTAGAAAAAGAACAGTTAGAAAAAATACAATTAGAACAACAACTGTTAGAAAAAATACAATTAGAAAAAATACAACTTGAAGCTGTTCAACGTTATCATGAAGAAAAAGAGTCTGGGTCAAAACTAAAAAAATCAGCAAAATCAAAAGCAGAAGTTAACCATACCTACTATGAAAAACATAGTAAAGAAATAATTACCAAAGTTACAGAAAAAAGACAAAATAGCAAAGAACGTCAGGATATATGCGATGAACAAGGAATTCCTTATTTTCTTGCACCTTACTTACATACAACAAAGTATAAAGTATCTTTGTTTTGTTTAAAGGAAGATAAAGCATTAGCTGTTCTATGTAAATTAATTATTGACAATAGAGAACAATTTTCGTTTTCCGAAGAACCGGCTTTATCTAATTCTATGGAATCCGTAAAGTAAACTATATTCTAGACCTTTTAGGGTCTTGAATTATACACAAATATCTGTTACTGAATCAATATTCTCGATGCATACACTAATGCCAATACAAGGAACAACACAGAATAAATCTGTTTCAACTGGACCTGGCAATGTATAGAGATTCAATGTTTGAGGTGTTGATGCCTCAGAAAATGTGAAGAGATCAGGTCTTGGGAGAACATCATCATATGTTTCTGTAAGAGTAATGCTAGGAGTAGGACCTAATTCCAATGCTGATCCATTCCATGATACTATAGCAGTTTGACCATTGTGAGGAAGATGAGCAACCATATAGAATGCTCCGTTAGCGACTTCAGCCTGAGAAGGTATAATCCTAAATCTTACTCTGAAACCGAGTCCATTGCTACCGAATCCGATTACAATAGGACTATAAGCGAAGATGACGTCAGTTAGAGCAATAGCAGATGCTTCTGGATCTTGTTCTAATCCAATACCAATACCTCCATCAGATCCTGTAGAAGTAGCAGGAGTAGTAACTATAATATCAATACTTGTAGCACCTACTCCAGTAATCAATCTTAATCCATTAATTTCTGAAATTGGAATGCCATTTACAGTACCACCAGAAACACCGCTAATGTCAACTATTTGTCCTAACAACATTGTGTGAGCAGCTGGAGTATTAATGGTGATAGTAGTCATACTTATGATAGTATCAATAGGATTTGGATTACAAGCTATAACAACATGATTCCATGCAGGTTCAAGGGCATCACCGGAAACATCATCAAATAATTCGAGAAACATGCCAAGAAGTGATGCAATGTTAGCGAATCCAGCAGGATAAGTAGTACATGGATAATTGAAGCACCATCTAGGACATGGTCCGGGATCATCAGGAGGGAAACAATTTGATGGGTCAACTTCTGTAGGAACGCCAAGAATATTTTGAATGCAGCTAGCATTAACTTGAGAAACAATAACTCTTCCACAATCGCCTACAGGACCACCACAATTATCACTTAATTGGTTTTGAGGCGCAGGACAAGCTTGCCAAGTCCCTAGAAAACAGTCGTCAATATCACCACATGGATTTACAATTTGTTCTATTTCTCCAACGGAAGCGGTTTGACCATTAGTTTTGATACAAGCATTAGTTCCAGTGGGATCTTTGACAACGCAGACTCGACTAACTTTTGCTAACGTAAATTGTGTGGGATCTCTGCATAATTGACTAGCACTTAAAGTATCTCCGTTGGTATCATCATAGACGGCGCAAGGTGTTTCAGATACGGGTGACCAAACGGAAGAATTACAGACGGGAGTACATTCGGAAGTGATGATTTCTTGGCGGAATGTATGTTTGCCATTGCTATCTAGGCAGCCGAATCCGGTAGTAGTATTTGGAGTGCAAGATCTAAGTCTTTGGGCGGTACCTGATACTGTACAAGCTTGGTTTTCATTGAGACATATGCTAGTTGAGAAGTCACTCCAAGTTCCAAAATCTGATTTATTTCGTGAGTATGAATCCCTAAAGATGTAAACGAGTAAAATAATGATTATAATAATAATTACTACAACTATGGTTTGAGGAATACCTTTACTCATATTTAAGAGCCGCGAGGTTAATTTATGCTATAAAACGAAAGTCTGGCATATGAAATGAGCACCAAAAAGATATACTCACTTGAAGACTTTGGGTCCAAAAGTTCGATAAAGAAACCTTTATCTAAGCCTAAAGAACAAGTATCAAAATCGTCAGGAAATAAATTTGCAGATGCAATAATTCTTGATCTTGATTCTGTTGTTGATCTTCAAAGAGTACATAGACATGTATTATCAATATTTGGAGAGACAGCATCAAAAATTAATGAAAAGAATAGGGAGCTTTCAGATATCATTAGCGCCACTTATAAAACCATAGAGGAAGAAGTATTGGCTGAAACTCATGAGATGAGTCTGAAGGAGGAGATTGAAATGCTTCGTGATAAGGTTAGAGGACAAGATGAATATTTGGAATCATGTATTCCTTTATTAGATAGATATCAAAAGTTAATACCTGAAGATATTAGGAGAGTTGTTGGAGGAGATGAGTCTGTAATTTCTGTAAAGAATTATGAGAATTTTCAACTTGTAGTATCTCAATTCATAGATTTAGCAATGAGATTTAGTTCACAGATTAAAGTTATTGTTAATAGTCTTTCAATTGAAAATTGTCCATGTGGAGGTGCTCCAATAATCATTGATAATATTGCTATTTGTCCACAATGTCAAAGTGAGATTAAGTTACGTGAAAGTTCATTTGGCGGTTCTAAGAATACTAGATCAGATTATTATAGATCTGAAACTTTTGAAGAATATATAGATGAATGCCAAGGAAGACGTAAAAAGCCAATTCCTACTGAAATATATCAAACTATTAGTAAACATTGTGTTCGTCATAATATTCCTGAGGATACATTAACAAAATCTGATATCTTTAGAATCTTAAAGAAGTACAAATTATCTGATTATTATAAGTCTATTAACTTAATTTCGCATGTATTAATTGATACTCCTTTACCGGATATACAAAAGTACAAAGCTAAATTATTGGAGCGTCATAGATTGATTGAACAAGAATATATAGAGTTGAGAGATTCAGAAAATAGAAGTAACTTTCTTTATGCTTGGTATGTATTGCGGGCGTGTTTATCTATGGAAGGATACGATGCTAAGGCTGATGATTTTATAACATTAACAACGAGAGATGCTGCGATAGAACACAATAGGTTTATGATTAAGATATGTGATAGGATTAAAGAAAAACAGAAGACTGATTCATCAATTAAAGGCAATTGGAACTTCACAGGTCTAAGATAAATTGAATTTATGATATTTTAGTTAGCATTCAATCAAAACACACTATCAACATGGCGTTTCGTCCAGAAAACTTTGTTGGTGCGAAAGTTACTGTTGGAGTTCCAGTCAAGAACACCGGAGACTTTGATTACAGTCTTATGACTGTTACGTATGATGGGGGTAAGAAGCCTACATTCTTTTTCGTTGATGAGGTCGCTGGAACTCGCATCTCTGAGAACGCCTTGAAGCCTGGTCAATTGTCTCAAGGGTTTCATTTGGAGAAGCCGGATCAGGTGAAACTCTGCAGCGACTTTGATGATATCCTACTTCAAGCTGTTTTCGACAACAAGGATCATGCTGACATGCCTAGTTGGGTAGGAGATTGTTCAACAAAGGAAGAAATCATTAAGAATGCTGTAAAGTACAAGCCTCTTCTTCATCGTCCCAAGAAGAAGGATGCCAAAGGGAAGCCAACAAGGGAGATTGATGAGACCGTCGAGCCCATGTTGTATGGTAGCATGATTCAGTGCGGACCTAAGCATAAGGACACTCCAAACAAGGTTTACACGAAGTACTTTGACAATCGTATTTTGTCGCCGGAGAATACTCAGAAGATCAAGGAGGGTCGTCTTGAGGAGGCTTCTTTCAAGTTCGAAGCGGTTGATCTGTGGAAGGCCAAGACAGCGATGAAGGCTAAGCCTACAATCGTTGTGGGCGAGATTCATATTGATGATAAGCGTAATCTCAAGTTTCGACGTTCTATCACTGAGGTGTACGTCGTCAGTTTCCAAGTTGGAGAATCTCAAGCACGTAAGGGAATGCGAGAAGAGTCTGCCAAACGCGGAGACACGTTCGACGGACCTGCTTTGATTATTCCAGGAGCTCCTGAAGAAGGAGGAGAGGATGGTCGTGAGAGTGGAAGTGACGATGACGTTGTCCACAATCCAGTAGGCGGACCAAAGATGGGAGATGACAAGGAGTTCAAGGTTCAAATCTTGGGTCAGTAGGTTTCACTCGTGAAACCTAGTAACCTAAGATAAGTCTTACTTATTAATTCATAGCCTACCAGGCTTAGAATTCATAGGCTGAATAGCCTTAGAATTATTCTTCTGAACCAGCTTTTCTTGCCATTTCAGCAGCGCGGGTTTTGACATCATCCATGTCACGATTACCACTTTTTGCTTTTCTTGTTGCAGCAATCTTAACTTTTCCTCTTTTTTGAGGTTTTTTAGGTGGAGTTTTCTTTTTGGGACGTGGAATCTCAATAATTTCAGAGCTATCCTCTGATGATGATTCCTCTTCAGAAGAATCCTCTGAAGAGGAATCATCATCAGTGAATTGAACTTTTTTCGGTTTTGAACTGGGTTGAGTATGATGATGATGAGCTCTAGATTGAGGATGATGTTGAACAGATCTCATTGGAACATTAGTTTGAATTGGTGGTTGCTGTGATCTAGGCTGAATTGGGTTTTTAGGCCGAGGAGATCTAGGTTCTGCTTCCATTATTTGTTTGATGGCTGTGGCATGGTTTTGTTCGATATGAAGATTACGTTTAGCAACAACTTGGACATCACCTTTAAGAAGTTTAACTTCTTCTTCAAGAGCAGTAATTCTATTCAGAAGATATATAGTAATACCTCCAACAACTGCTGCTTCTGCAGCAATGTGAATCATTTTTTCTCGATCCATTGACATTGGATGATTATCTTTTGATCAGCGAACTGAATCTTTTAGTTTCCAATGGTTTAATTTTTAAAGCTTATGATCTTTAATATTAAAGATGGAATTAAACCTGGTTTATCTCGTAAAGGGAGAGCTTGTAATAATACCGAAAAATGAAGGAGAAAGAAATATTAGATATTCAATGAGAATTAAGTTTATTACAGATAGACTTACATTATATGATTTTGACTTTTTAAAGGAGTATTCAAATGTATTTGTTGATTCAATATTATTTGGTATTGATTATCCAAAGCCTATACAAAAGAAACTAAAAATGTTAGTAGATATGAAAACATCTATAGATGAAGATGTATCCGAAGATGTATCTTCGGATGAATATGATGAGAAAGCTGAACAAGATGCAGCTTTTACAGATTTAGCAGATGCTATTGAAAATAGAGGAGTAGATTCATTGAATTTACAATCTTTAACTTTAGATGGAGGGGCTATCTTAATGACTGCAGGAGAAAATAGTTCTTTTAGACTTGATACTTCAGGTACTGATCCTGATGTTCAAATCAATACTATTGAAGATTTGGTTGATCCTATAGTTGATCAAGTTGATTTTAGAGCTTCAAGTGTTGGTACAAAGAAAGCTGGTCTATCACTTAAAATCATTGATGCTGACGATACAGAAGTAATAATACAATCATGTGGTGATAGATTATGCGAAGATGGTGCTGATGTGATATTGGATGATCCTTTAACTGGAACGAAAACATATGTGAAGAGTCGGGATATTGATGTCGTGGAACAAGATCATAAAGAAAACATGATACCATCAGGTGAACTTGCAGAAGACAAATTTGGAGATCCAAGTGCTAAGAATAGTTTCATGATGATTGAATATGTCTATCATAATGATGATCGTGATCATAATGATGATCGTGATCATAATGATGATCATGGTGATGATAAGACAAGTGGATTATATTGTTTTGGAGCTAAGCTAAATGCGTTAAGAGAATCAGGAGATTTTCCTTTTATTGAAGATATTGATGAACTCAGAGTTGAAGTTACAAAACTTGCAAGACCTTATGATAACGACCAAAAAGATCACATGAAATCATGTTTAGTTCATAAATTTGCTTCAAACAAAAATCTTGGCAATAAACTCAAAGCTACGAGGAATAAAATTCTCATTTATAATAATACTGATGATAATTACTGGGGTAATGAATGGGGTATCGGACCTAATAGTTCAGAGCCTAATCGTCTTGGTATTCTGTTAATGGAAGTCAGAGAAACTCTGAAAATTGATGTCAGTAAAGTTACTGAATTGAAAGAAGATCAAGCATCTAATGTAGATACTGATATTGATAATAATTTCAGAGAAGAAACAATGAATTATGTTCATTCTCCTATTGATGAAGATAGAATTGGAAATGTTCGTAAAATTGTTGCTAAATCTATTGAAAAGTATCTTATTAATGGAAAGTTATCTAGAATGCCAAATGATATATTCGAACCATTGTTTAATGCATATGATATTGAAATGTTTGGAGGAACTATAGGATCTGCAGAAGCAGATGATGTATTTGTACAAAATATTAATTGGAGCGATAGTCAATCTGAGCCTGGAAATCTAGATATTAGTAGCGGTGAGGATGATGTAAAGATTTTTACATTGATATTATCTCGACCTGTTTTCTCTAAACTTTTTGGAAATGATGAATCAGATCAAGATGTATTTGGTGTGGTTTGTTCATCTAAATTAATGTGCATTCAAGTGTTCATTGAAAGCTTCATATCAGGTATTCTTTATGAATATATGGAAGAACCAAAAGATATTACATGTGAAGAACTTGCCGAAAATATCTTCATGCATACTAACTCTGAAGTTTCATTTGCAAATAAAGATGATGAAGAAATTGTACCAGCATGCGAAATATCAGAAGTAATTGAAGCTCAGGAAAGTTCCAATGTATCGGAACTTCCTAAACCTGAGCCTGATCCTGAGTCTGAACTTCCAGTTGAGTCTAAACTTCCGGTCGAACCTCCAAAAAGGGAAGTTGATCCAGCAGAAATTCGTGCTAAAATTAAATTGTTATTGGGAGAGGGACAAACAGTTATATTAACATTTCCGGAAGGGAAAACTGAAGCAAGAAGTGCTCAAATGTCAGGCAAGGTATTATTGTTAAATGAAATTGGAGGATCAAACAAACAATTATATGAAAGAGTAACACATATTAATGGTGTATCGGTGTCAGGTTCTCCTGATATTAAGCCAGAATAAACTAGTAATTTATAGTTGAAAATGGAATACCTATTATCAGGATTTTGTCGAATTTAGCCAGTATAATGATCTAGCAATATTTTTGCTAGCAACTAAGAATGTAGAATTATGGCATGGAACTTGAAAAAGTTCGCGAATTCTTATGTGACAAATTTTTAACAATATAATACATGAACCATATGGTTCTAGTATTAATTAATTGAACTCAAAAATTTTATAGCAATAAGTTTTTCCAGATTATTATTAGTTGTATTTGAATCGAAGTCTTTAGATGGTTTCGAATTAATGAAACCATCATAATAATAGAATGTAACTTCATTAATAGTTTGTATAATACACATATTATACAGAGATCTATATAAATCTGCGTCTTTTGAAATCCATCTTTCGCCTGTATGATTTATGCCTTTTTCAACATAAATATAAACATAAGGTATGCAAGTTCTCAAAAATTTATACTTACCTGCAGGGACATTAATTTTAATTAATGTCTTCCTAGTAATTTCTTTGTTTGTAAATAAAATTATCGAAGGTTCTGATAATTCTAATTCGAAAACATCTGCTAATCCCGACCTAACTTGGACATATTCGATATCATCTTTAACAATGAATTCAGATGAAATTTTAAATGTAGGTGAATAAGGATATTTTGCAAGAAACTCTTCAGGAATTTCACCTGAATACATTACTTCGTTTTTATATAAAAGCGAATAAAAATATTTCCATTTCATATTGACCACAGAGTTAAATGGTCAATTATCAATACATGAACCATATGGTTCTAGTGTTAATTAGATAAATTAGAAGCAATTAGCTGTTCAAGAATTAGAAGTAAGCCTTCAGGCATTTCTTCTATTGAGAATTCAATACCTTTATCTATATCAATTCCATAGTATGGAATTGAGTTTTCAGAATCACCAACGCGACGAACATTATCACATCTTATTTTGTAATTTCTTATCAATATGAATGCTGTACTAGCTTGAGACTGACTTAATCTATTTAGTTCTCTACAGAGCAGCTGTTTTCTCTCAAGGGTTAATGTATCATTTGGTGCAACTCTCTTAGTTAAAATACTAATAAGATCCATTTTAATGATGATCTTCCAGATCTTCTTGAATTCAAATTACATTACTCTTCAAGTAGTGTATTTGCTCTTTGAGCAAAATAGTATTAACGACGATTTCTTGCAATATACTTCTTTTTCTTTGGAGTCTCCTTTGCCTTAGGCTTTTGAACAGGTTGTTCCTGTTCTTGTTGAACAAATCCATGTTTCCGGTTCATATTCTTCTGGTAATCATCAGGAAGATCAGTTGGATCAGCGAAAGTCCTATTTACTGGCTGTTCAATAGGAACAACATGTTGTTCCTGTTCTTGTTGAACAAATCCATGTTTTCTGTTCATCATCTTTTGAATATGATCAGGAAGTGTAGCCGGATCAGTGAAAGCTTTTTCAACCTGTCTTCGAGGCTGATTTCTAGGTTGAGTGGTAGCACGAGCAGCGCTGACAGGAGCAATGTTAGTTGATGCAATATTACGACGGGTAGCAGAACTTTGAGATACAGCTGAAAGACTAGTATCTTTCTTGATGTTATCAAGAATCCACTTTTTGATAGTAGCAGCAGAACGATCTTTATAAGGACTATCAGCACCAGGCTTGAATTCATGACCATTCTTTGCGTTCTTACTAGCATGCAAATAAAAATAAGGACCATATTTAACAAACTTGTATTCTTCAGGAAGTTTATATCGAACAAGTTCATTCTTTTCATTCTTTACAGAGCCCCATTCATACATTACAAAGTTAACTTTAGATTGAAGATCAGGGTCACGAAGAAGTTGAGCCCAACCAGATTTTTCAGCAGATGGCTTTTCTGCAAATGTAACACAGTGACCACAGCCAAGCATCTTAAAAAAAGCAAAAGTAGGCTTATCACCACTCATGTCTGTTTACTACAACCTTGTTTTTCTTTATGCAAAAAATTATTTCAAACTATACACTTTAATTTTGATATTAGATTCAGAAAACACTTCATGTAATAACTTTTCTACTTCATTCCATTTTAGCTTATCTAATCCACAACCTATTCTTGGCATTGATATAATATCAATGCCTTCTTCGACTGCGTGTTTACACATCTTTTCCAAACATGATCTCAGAGATTTCATTGTTGGTTTCTCATAATAGTATTGTTTTGTCACAAGATAATATATGCATCTATCTTTATTTTTCAGCACAGCAACATTTCCAATTTTAACATTAGACAATTTCAGTTCATGTTGATGTCCAAATTTCTTTTTGAATGTAGTAGCGATACCAGCACTCATATGAAAATCACTGCTAACGCAGTGACATAATGATGTTGCTGATGAAAATAGATCTTCTTTCACATATTCTAGTAAAGAATCCATGATATTTTTCATCTTCTTTTGGTTAAACGTTTTTGTATTTCATTTATATTTCCAATAGCTTTAATAGATTCTATCATGAATCCATATATTTGATCTAAGAATTCTTCATTCAGACTGATATGTATATATATTGGCATTGATCTTGACTTGAATCCGCCAGAACGAAAGTTAGGTTTACCAGACATAAAATCAAACGGAGAAGAACCATATGGTTGTTGATAACCATATGGTTGTTGATAACCATATCCTTCTGGAGGTCTTAATATTTCTATGATTTCTTCTTCCTCTTCATCTTGTTCAATAATCATTAATGCCTTTTCTAACGAATTATCTTCAACATGAGGCTGATATACATCAACCCTAGGTTGAGCTTTAGGTTGAGGTATATCTAATTTAACACCTTCTTCTTTTAGGCATTCTTGAAAGAGTTCAGGATTTTCTTTCATACATCTAATGATTAATTTAGCTGCATGACTTTCAAGACATTTCTTAATAATATCTTTATTTAATTCTAATTCTTTATTGATTTTGACTAATTTAGGAGGAGGATTAGTTTTAACATGTTGTTCCGTATAACGATAACCATTGAGAAACTTCTCAATTCTGATTTCTGCGTCATTTCCAGTTGACATCATACCTAAATTATCAGTAACAGGGATAACAATGATATAGCATGCATCAGTAGCATTAGCAATTGAAAATGCTTGCAATCTTGACAAAGGTAAAGATGTAATTCTATCATAATAACCAATAGCATTTAACTTCTTGTAATCCCATTTTCTTCTATCTTGAATTGTAATACCTAGAATCGGTGTTTTTCCATCATCCAATTTCAATATGGGAAATGGATTCATGATTGCTCCGTCAACTAAATAGTCTTTTTGATGTTCTAACTTACCAAACAAAATTGGAGTGTTAGAAGTACCTCTCATTGCTACCATGAGATCCATATCGGGATTAGTTTCATGATCAGCGAAGAATTCTTCTTCATTTTCAAGAGATACTATTACAAATATGACTCTTTTTCCAGTAAATTCATAAAATTCTTTTAAAGTAGGCATTTTACCCATCTTTTCAACAACCATCTTAGTTAATCTTCTTCCTAAAGCATCATCGAAAGTAGTATTTGACATGATACCATATTGATCTACCATTTGAGTGAATTGAAGTTCAGATACATCTTTGAATAATGTTGTTTCAATAGCATTTTCTAAAATTTTATGAGGAGACAAATTTAAGGCCATTAAGCAACCAATAACCGCGCCAATAGATGACCCTATATATGTGGTTACATTAACTAGATTTCCATTAGTATAAAACCACCAAATAGATCCTAACTCATCGAGGCCTTTAATGCCACCAGAACCTAAACATAAGACTTCTGGCCTCCAAGTATCAAGCCATGATATGTCAGGTCGTGACATGTCACGGCTTTATATATATAATAATTGATTTAAAGGTATATTGATCTTAGTTTTATGAAAATGGATTAGATTTTGGAATGAAAGTTGATTAGAGAATTTACTAATTAATTATTTTTAAATTTAATAAATGGACTTTAATCTAACTAAGCGTGAAGAAGATGTTATTTCACGATTAACTTTACTTAAACAAGAAGCTGTAGATAATGGTAAATTTCTGAACCTTGATACAAATGAGATTATTAGTCGAGATGAAGCACTCAAAATAGGTTTGAATATCCTCGAACCTGATATGCTGGCTGGTTCATTTGATTCTATTCGTGATTGGCTTACAACTCTCCATGACGAAGTTCAAGTTTATCGTGATAAATTGATTGCACGAATGGGAACACTTGTCGATCTTCCAATCGACGTTCTCTTCAATATCATAATTTTGCTTCCGCCTGCTACTGTCCGGGCCCTGTGTATCATCAATATACAAATGGCCGAGATATGCAGGGATGAAAATCTTTGGCAATTTTTAGTTCTGCGAACTAAACCTGGAAGACCTAAGCCTGATGATGTCGAATCTTGGCGCAAATGGTCAAAGATATTGGAAAATGATACAATTCAGAAGAAAATAGTAATGGAACTTCGAGGTGAACACGCTGCTATTCTCAATGTATCGGCAGATGCATTTGCATATGCTAATTACGTTAATGTACCTACCGATGGCCGACCGATAACTTTGACTCGAAAAAGACGTCAACCAGAGTTTGGAGGAGGTATTATTACCATTGACGCCATCTCTGATAGGGGGCATGATCATTTTGCTTTCATTATATACACTGGTAACATTGAAAACTTTTCTATGATTCTTGTATATGGTGGTACAACTTTCGAGAAATTCAATGAGCGTGTAAGTCGCGCAGTGGTCAATCTTGGTTATTCATTGATTGACGGTCTTAATGTTACTGGAAACCGTTCGTTTGAACAACTTAATAATAGAAAATCCCGTACGCGTGATCTTCTAATCGGGACTGATGGAGTCTACCATGGATACGGATTCACCTTCCAATTAGGTCAAGAAAGACCAAAATCTGTTAGGCATTAAAGATAAATAATAATTGATTTAAAGGTATATTGAGTTTAAACATTATAAAATGGAGCCACGTTTGGAATGGAAACCTATTAAAGGATTTAAGAATTATATGGTCTCAGAAAATGGAGATGTTTATTCTAAGTATAAACATAATCTTAATGTATACACTGTGAGAAATGGTATTAAAACTGTAATATTAGGTGAGAAAAGCCATATAAAAAGTGCTCATTATTTGGTTGCATCAGAATTTATTGATAATCCAAATAATTACACTGATATAATTTTTATAGATGGAAACAAATTAAATTGTTCTAAGGCTAATCTTAAATGGGTATTCAATCCAGATAATGAAATTAAATGGTTTGATTTGGTTGAATTTCCATTAACACATGAAATAAGTACTCTTGGTGTACGTAAAAAGAAAGGACCTTTACTAGCAGTAAGTAAAGAAGAAGATCCTAGGGTTAATATATTTTCTGGTGATCCTAAAAAATGTTATCATAGATCTATTCATAGATTAATGGCTATACAGTTTGTACCTAATCCAAACAAGTATGATATTGTACATCATAAAGATGGTAATAAGAAAAATTGGACAATAGATAATCTTGAATGGTGTAATCATTACAAAATACAAGAAAACAAGAACAATTATTGAACATTTAATTGAATTTAAACATTCTCGAGACATATAAGTCTCCAGAATTTAATAAAACTTCTAGCCTCTAAGTATCAGGCCGTGACATATCATATTAAGTATTCAAGTAATATAACAGAAGCAATAAAGTATGGGACTAAATGTAAGAGTTACCATTGGTTTTATTTAGACGACGATGATACTAAATATTTGATTAAATGCATGGGTTTGAAAATTGTACGAAATGATGAAAAAGAAACTATCTCATTTATAAAGAAATAACTATGGATATTTGGTATGAAATCCAATCTAAACATCGTACATCTATTGTACAAATATTTGCTACTCACGGAGCTTATAACATTCCAGAACCTTATATGGTTCCGACCACTCGAGATGCAAGAGGTTCGGGATTTCTTATTAGTAAGGAAGGTCATATCATTACAAATGCTCACGTTGTAGCATCTCTGATTACATTATCATTTCGTGCTGAACAAAGTGGAAATCAAGATCTTGATGCCGAGTTAATAGCAATATGTCCTGCCAAAGATGTTGCTCTATTGAAAGCTAGTCCAGAAGCACTTAAAGAACTAGGTCAATTTACTCCAATGCAATTTGGAGATGATCATAAAATACACCAGATGCAACCGGTAATGGCAGGAGGATTTCCATTAGGTAGAGAACGTATCAAATTTACTGCTGGAGTTGCCTCAGGTTATGAAGCTCCTGAAACTGAGGATGGTTCATCATCGCAATCATATATTCAGGTTGATCTTGTAATAAATCCAGGGTCGTCAGGAGGTCCGTTAATAACTACTGATGGAAAGGTTGTAGGTATTAATTCTGCTGGCGTTCCGTCAAAGATAGCTCAGAATACAAACTTTGCAATTCCAGCCCGTGTTGTCTTAAGTATTATGCGAGAATTGTTTGCTAGAGAGCATGATTTATCAATGAGTAAGGTAGTATTACCACCAACTCTTGGATTAACATTTCAAAGAGTCACTACACATCATTTCAGTGCTGCTGGTTTTAATGATCCTGAAGATCAAATAGGTATGAGAGTTAAAGAGATAATACCTGGAACTCCTTTTACAGATGTTAAGCCTGGCGATATTATTCAAACAATTCAGTATGCTGATCCATATCATGTCCCAGAAAGTTTTGAGATTGAGATGTATAGATCAGATGTTTGTTTGAGATGTAATGATGCTCCAGATACTGAGATCATTATCTCAAGAACTGCAAATATCAAAGTAATGAACTTAGAAACTAATCAAGAAGCTAAGTTCACTCAAGATCGAAAAGTTACTCTTCAAGAAGTTATTGATACAATTCCAGTTGACACAATTTTAATTCTTGAAGTCATGAGACCTTCAGCTAAGAATATTGGAAATACAAGAGAGGTATTTAGAAATAAGAATGGTGACATGATGATCCAAAAACTCTTTCCTCCATTCGATAAATTAGATTATTTGTTGTTTGGAGGCGCAGTCTTTATTCCTCTTTCAGTTAATGTCTTAAATGTCCTTGGAACAACCAAATACTTATGCGAGTTTATGCCATTCAAAGCAAGATATAAACCACGTGTCATGATAACAAAGATATTTCCTAATACTGACATTAGAGAAATTGATAGCATTAATCCAACTGAAATTATCAAGTCTGTTAACGGTCAAAAAATATCTGATTTAGAACAGATAAGGCAGATTATTAGTTCTGTTAAACAGAATCGAATAAGATTTGTGACTATAATGTTCAGATCAGGAAAGGAATTAGTATTGGATATCAATAAAGCAATTGAACAAGACAAAGTTATTCATGAGAAGTTTGAAATTAAACCTGATAAGTTTACTTCTCAATTATGGAAGTAATTCAAGACCTATTGGGTCTTGAATTTGATTTGTTATTAGTTCAGATTCCAAGCTTGAAGTTTGATATACAATCCAACATGTCCTACATCTTTACTCATATTCTTTTTGGTTACAGAAGGTTTAGAATTTCTATGTTGCACATCATTTGATATTTCTAGAGCATTCCATTGTCTTCCTGTGTTCAAACTATGATGAGTAGTTAATGCAACACTCCATCCAATTTTCACTAATTCAACCTTTATGTTATTAATCATATCATCAGAAAGGCCTGGTGGGTAATAAGATAATACAATTATGTCTCCGATCGGATATGTTTCAAGGCATGTCTTGATACAACTAATGTGATCACTTGGTATCCAATGTTTAATTAAATTTTCCTTTTGGTGTTCATTATTTAGCATTTGTGCTAAATGATCTTCGACATATTTCTTTCGTTGTAATGTATATTCTTGAGTAGTTAACATTCTAACTTTTTAGAATTGCTATTTTATTTTTTCTAATTTCATTTAATATTCGAATTATCATCGAATTATTAATTGAACTATCTTGATAATCCAATATTTATATCGGTATAGTTTACAACTCATGCATTCTTCATAACCAGTATATTGTAACTCCCATTTTGCTAACATCATATCACAAGTTTTACATATTAATCCCATTGTTAATAACTGATAGCGGAGCTTATAATACTTAATTTTATATTCATTATACTCATATAAATATGTATTAATAATGTATCTCTTTAAATTATCACCATGACCTGGTATTTCCATCAGAATTGTATGTTTCATTAAAATGAATACATTAATTAATATTCATTTTAATGAATTATACCAAATTACTAGACTCCAACGAGAGTCATGTACTATTAATTTTCAGCTTTAGGTTTCTTCTTTTTCTTTCTATATGTTGGAGGCTTAACTCTGTTACCATCTCCTTCGTCAACTGTATCTTCTGTACCTGGTTTTGGCGCAGCAGCAGCTGGTTTATTTCCTCCTCCTAAACCAGAAAATAGTGCTCCAAGACCTCCAAGACCACCACCTCCGCCGCTGCCGCCGCCGAAAGCACCTAAAAGACCAGTTAACATTCCCATGAGACCACCACTACCTCCACCATCCTTATTGGGTCCAGGGGTATCCATACCAGCTCCTGGACCTAATTCACCTTCAACTGCTTGATTGCCCATACTTTGGAACATGTTGAAGAAATCGTCAGACATATCTTGACCAGTAGCTTTGAATAAATATTTGGCAATACAGAAGATGATTGCGTTGACAAATACCATTCCAAATAGACGGGCTTCAACAGGCCAATTCTCTGCAAACGATGAATAATCTTTCTCTCCAAGTTCAATGAGTAATCTTTCATAACGATACATAGTTCTCATAGAATGAACAGAAAATCCAGTGATATCTATTTTAAGATATTTATGTCCAATGTATTCTAAGACAAAGAAACTAATGATCATTATCATCTTGTATGAATCAACATTTTTAGAGATAGAAACTCTATCCATCTCAATATAGTACATTTTACGAAGTTCTTGCCAACTTACTTCAGCAACATTCTTTGGTATAGTAACGTCATTAAATCTTGTTTTAAGAATCTGGAGTCTTGTCTTCCAATACAAATGTTTTTCAGAATCTGTTTTTGGCATCATATCAATGTCATCTTCATTCATCTCTTCTTCAGCTTCTTTGATATCTTCCATAAATTTAGCGGAATGTTCTGGTTCAACTGGCTTATTCTTATCATTTTCTGGTAAACGAGGTTTCTTTGTTGACTTCGAACTTTGTTCTGGTTTATCCCTAGTTTTTGCTTGAGAGATTTTTGGTTGACTACTTCTTTCAGATTTTCTTGAACTTGCAATTGCTTCTTTGATAGCGTTGGCAATAACTTTGGTTGAAGATCTTGGTGGTTCCATAGAAACTGTATCTGATTTCTTTGAAGAACCTCTAATAGCAGGTTTTGAATCGCTACTGATTATAGCTTTAGAAGAAGAATTTTGTCTAACGGGTCTAGACATAGCTTCATCTAAAGTCTCTTCAATTATTGGAGGTACTGATGGTTCTTCCTGCTTTGGAGTAGTAACACCATTATTATCAATATCTTTGACAACGATTTTTGCCTTTAGGAATCCTGATTTCTCTCGGGCTGCATCTAAGTCTATCTTGGTACCACTCATTTTCATTACAACGCTTAATTGATTTAGAGATTTTCTATTTTGATCTTTAAAAATTACTACAAAAAGTCGAATAAAAGAATGAGTTGTAGGCTTATGAATCTTATTGCACTAGGTCCGGAAATTCATGATGAAATTCATGATAAATATTGCGTTGAATGTAAGAAGGAATTACTATTAGTAAATCTTAGTAAAACAATTAAATTTATCATAAAATCGAAGACCTTTATTTATAAGAAATGCTATGAATGTAGTATTAAAAATAACATTATATGTTCAACTCATTTAGTTACAGTTGATGTATGTTGGAGTAAAGAAATCAATATTTCTTTTAATGCATTTTTATCTACGTTAATTTGTCTCAAAAGACTAAGAATATTTCTTGTTAAAGACATAAGACGTCATATATGGAAGTATATAATGGAAATTGTTCAACATACATGTTTAATTCAAACAGAATTAGATACAGTTGTTGATAATTTTTCGGCGACACAATATTCAGACAAATTTATGTTTATATTTCAAGAAACAGAAAATATTAATAAACAACTGATATATTCGTTTAAAGATCGTACAATTCAAATAATTAATCTAAAAAATGAAAAAATCGTGGTACCAAAAACAATAAAGTATAATATATTACATGGTGTTGAGAATAATATAAAACATTTTAAAAATACTAAGATTATATATCATCAATCTAATAATAATTATAATAAATATAATTGTGGTCCTTCAAAATCATACAAAAAGAAATATCGTTAATCAAAATCTATTATAACATAGGGTCCATTCGGGCTTTAATTATGTCTAAAAACTTGGGTATATCCCATAAATGGACGTTCCCAAACTCGGACATATACCCCTTTCTGGTCAGAACGGTCAAGGATTCTATGCTATTGTTGATCCAGAATTAGTTCCGGTTCTTACTCAAAATAATCGATCATGGCATAAACATTCAGAAGGATACGCAGCATCACGAAATGAATTAATGCAGAGAGTGATTTATGCATATTATTATGGTCCAGAGTCAATAGTAGGTCTAAAAGTTGATCATCGCAATGGGGATCGATTACATAATGTAAAATCTAATCTTAGGATTGCTACTGCTAAAATTAATGCAAAAAATAGGACGACAAAAGGGGAGGATCAAGAATTTGAAGGAGTATATCCCACATCTGATGGTAATTTTTGTTGTAAACTAAAAGATATCATTATATATGTAAGTTCAGATGAAAGGGCATGTGCTTTTTGTTATGATTCTGTAGTTACATTTGTATATGGTGAAGGTAAGAGATTAAATGATAACAAATCACATACACCTATTGCGATGGAATCATGGAATTTATCTAAAGATGTAATAGATAAACTAATCAAATTAAAAAATTGTCATAGTGATTATCATGGTGTAAAGTATTCAAGAGGAACATGGAAATCAAAAATAACTATTGATTTAGGACGATATGAGACAGCATTAGAAGCAGCTAATGCATATGATATTGCAAGTCAATTATTAAATGTTGATTTACCATTAAATAATCCTGATCAGAAATATTCAGTTCAAGATGCACGTATGATTTTATCTAGAATTTTTACTCAAGAAATATCTTCCAATGGACTTAAACTACTAGATAATATCAGTTTGATTGAAACCCTAAAACCTACTGAAATTAAACCACCAGATGTTAAACCATCTGTTAAGAAATTAACTCAGCCACAATTAAATGAAAATACAAAAAAATCCTTACAAACATTTATTGAACAAGAATGTAACTTAGGTTCAAATTTGAAAATAAAAACGAGTGAATTTAATAATACCTTTACTGAATGGTGCCAAAAGAATGGAATTTTGACAACTCGTGCTAAAGATGTCAGAATTATAATGAAAACAATTGGATATCCTTTTAAGAAGAGTAGTATTGACCGGTATCATGGAATTGATCTAAAATATAACCTAAAAAACCTTTAATATATGATACACGTTCTAAAAGAATAAGTATTTAAATTGAAAATATAATACATTATATATAAACACTCATAAAGTAATTATGGATATCTTTTCTTACAAAGTGAGAGAAACTCCTAGTAAATGTCCTGAAATAACAAATCTTTTGCAATCATTGTTAGATCTTCTAACCATAGAATTTGATCTATGGTCAATTAAGCCTGTATCTGTAACCATTAGACATATTACAAAATGTAATATAGCATTAAGAATGATGAAATTATTTATGTCTGAGGGAAATTATAAAGCTACATATCTATCCATGCAGAGATACGATTTATCGGTGAAAGATATAGATAAATGTTTTAAATCTGGCAACAAGGAAATTACAAAGGAAATGATTGTAAATAAAAGAAATAAAGCTCGTAGAATATACCGAGATGTTATGTTATTAATTATAAATTACATTGAAATAGAGGCAAAAAAAGATGATGATGATCCAATACACTAAAATTAATGAATTAAAACATGTTTGTGAAGACAAATATATACACGTTCCAAAAAGAACTAGTATTATCCAAATTGATTTGTTAAAATTTTATTTTTTTAACAATAAAATATTATTGAGTTTGATTCATTGCATAATGGACAATATTACACAGCACGATGAGTGTTGTATTTGCTTTGATGAGATTGTTTACAACAAGGATACAATATATTACGAAATATGTAACGTGTGCGCGTTAACATGCAAGGAACGCGATGAACTAGGGAGACTGTTACATCCGGTAACACGTGGACCTATGAAGACATGTGTATGTGGGGAGTTGGTGACTAGAAAGTGCAGTAGAGAATATTTTTCGACGATTAATGCATACATATGTGATACTGCGTTGTTTACTCAATGTAAAACCCCTCAGGAGCGTCTCGCACTCCAGGCTGATCCAACTGTAATGGTAAAGATTAAACAACGTCACGGACTAATATAAATCGTTAATATATACACGTTCTTTAAGGAACAAGTATTAGTCTTTTTTAGACTTGGCTTTAAGTTTCTTGGCTATATTGACCATTAGTTCATCTGATATTTTACCAAATTTGTTGTTTAATATATCATTGAATTCCTTATTGATTTTAGTGTAAAACTCTAATCCGTTAATATTACGATGAGCTTTTGGTATTTCTAATACATTATTAATAGAAATTGCAAGTCTTTGAACATGATGTCCTAATTTGATATGTATGACACAATATTTTCCCCACCCGGCTCTCATATATAAGCTTAACATAATAACATTAACAATCAATCCTACAAATGCAAATACTGAACTCCACTTTTGACTTGAAAACAGAAATAATGCAGTTGATGTCACAAACATAAAGAATATTGAAGCTATTCTTATTAATTGAAAAAAGGATATAGATGTTCTTCTTATTTTCTTTTCAACAATTTCATGGCCAGCAATATTAAGAATCATGATTTCTTTAATCTCAAGTAATTTAGTTTCGATCTCATTAGTCCAACTATCATTAATCACAGTATCCATATTGTTTAAGATCAATGGATAAAGGAAGATATGTAAATCAAATTATGAGCTTGAAAAGCTTTTTGTGTTTATAAAGAAGTATCTTCGTTTAAACTAGAATACATGTCTATAAGGTCTCCAGATTTGATACCTACCAGACAAGCTGTAGCTGAACCTCCTCAGTTATACTTACCTGAAACTAAAAATAGATTTCCCGTTTCAACGACAACAATAGTTATTGCTACAGTCATAATTGTGGCTGTTATTATCGGATTAACCTTTTGGTTCGTAACAAGAATTGAAGCAGAGGTCACTGAATCAACTGTTGACCCTGATACCCTTAATCTTAGTACTCTTGTAGATCTTGACGTCGATGGAGAATGTTGTGTTGAACCTTCTCAAGTAATTGGTAATCCCCGATGGATCTTCTCTCCATCAAATAACTTTACTTATTCATTTGATCAAACTGACCCATTAGTCGTGTGTCAAGGCTTAGGAGTTCTTGAAACAGAAACATGCATAAATTTCGTTACAGATGATAATGGTGATCCTAAGATTCTTGCTCATAAAGGTATTATTTCTTACTTTGCATTCTCAGTTGGAGATGCTGGTGCAATTTGTGATAGTTATACACCTTGCTAATCATGATCCTGTAGATCTAGATGAACATAATTATTCAATTGATCTAACCTGTATTTTTTAACTAAAAATTGAAGCAAAACATTATTGTTTTTTAATCGATTAAATAATTATCATAATAAACCTACAATTTTGTTTACATAAGAATGTTTAACAAATACTTTGATCCTTCCAAATGTCGTTTAAAAACAAATATTGTACTTCGATTCAGAGTGGAGTTTTCTATTTCTTCCCCGGAACATCCATATGATTCTCTGTCAGAATGTGGCAGAACGAATTGGATTAAATTTCAACATCGAAATTCAAATGAAATTGCACGGCTTATTGAAGATACAATAAGTACCAAACTTCAAAGTTCTCTAATGGGTAAATTATATTGGAATGAACGATTTGACGTTCAAGATAATTATCTTGAACTTATTCTCAATTTCTGCGATGGTCCTCAGCCTTCAATTATTCCATGTCGTACTGATAAATGTCCTTATAAAAATTATTTTGGTGTATGTAGAAACTGTGAAGATGAATTACTTCCTAGTCCAATTGATATTGAGTCACACATAGCAATTGTAAAGATGTTTTCAGAACAACTGAAAGGTCTTGAAGAAGAAAAATACATAGGATTTGCTATTAAATACCAACATGATCTGCTAGCACCTATTTTAGGTAATCTATTATCGGCATCTTGCTTAGTCATACCGCATGAACGTTCAATCCAATAATAATGGTCTACAAATGTATTATTTTGATAAGCTAGATAGTCTATGCGTTCATAACCCGTATAAGCTCCTATTTTAGCTGAATTCCTCATTTGACAACCTTTAATATCTATTCTATGTTGTGTTACTTTGCATATTGTAGAATTATGTATATGTTGATCATATTTTTCTAAACCAATAAAGAAAGCCAATATGCCAAGTACACATAAAACTGCTATTAGTACAACAAATAACATACACCATCCACCAGATTCATCTTCCATGTTGTATCAATTTACTTCTATTCTTTAATAGAAATAAAATATATAACTTACAATATTCAATTTATATAATTGTTATTGCGACAATTCGTAAATTGCTTCCCGTATGATATGACCAGTTCCAAATAAAATAATAAAACACGTTGTAACAAAACGAGTTGATTCATTTGAAATTGCTGTTACACAAATAAAGCAAAAAGCCATCATTTGCATAATCATAGCTAAGTACTTAATAGGTTGGAATATTTTGAAAGTGTATTTTCTGGCATCAGTATAATCTGTGATTTTTTGCATTAATTGATTTATTATTTGAGGTATTTGAGGTATCATTCCTATTAATATTGAGTTAATATCAATGCCTGATTGATTTCCAGGTCTGTATGATGGGGGAGGTCCATAATCAGGTTGATGATTATTCTGAACTCGAGGTCGATCGCGAATAGTATCAGTATTTTCTTGAGAACGTACTCTCAACATTTCAATATATGTAGAATCACCTACAATCTGACGAACTCGAGTATCAATATCCTCTTTCATTGTAATTCCATCAAATGGAACTCTGCACAGAGGACATGGGATATCTTGACGATGAGTCTCTGCAAGTTTAGCTAGACACCCACTACATATAATATGTATACATGATGAGAATCCTACAGCAGCCAATGGGAATTCTTGACAGCAAGGACATTTTTCAAGCTCTTCTTCCACGACAGGCTCTTCGTCGGCAGGTTCTGCTTCTTCCACAACAGGTTCCTCACTTGTTTTTGACAAATCAGCAACATTAGGGGTTTCAGACAGAACTTCCTCCATTTTTTAATGTTGTTAGAGATATAAAAATACGTAGTCAATTCTTATAAATCCTTATATTAATCATAAGTAAATTGAATTATTAAGTTAATAACCAAATAAACTAAATAAATGGAATCTTTACAATTAATAACAATCAAAACAATTTTAGATCATTCATATTTTGATATGAATGATCTAAAATCTATTAAACAAAAAATAAATGAACTAATGACTCAAAAAGAAAAAATGCACTGGGAAGATTTCTTTAGTGAAGACGTTAATTATAGAGAAATGGTACAAAATTCATCAGTTAAATGTTCAAGAGATAATACATTCAGAATAGAAGAATCTGACATACGATATATTATTAATTCTACTATACAGGGATGTCCATTATTAATTCGTGATATTAATCTAAGAAAATACTGGAAATTTAATGGCAGATATGATGATTATATAGTAGAAGGACATCAAGATGAGCTATATAACAACATTCTTCCTCCTCCTCCAGAAAATATTCTTAAATACGGGTTATATTTATGGAAAGTAATATCTACTAAAAGGATCATAATACCATAAGATCTAGATCATATATTAACATTGTTCAAATGAACATTGTTCATTTATCCTTCGTTCAATTCAGTAGTAATGAATACTATCGTTTCATGTACTTCCACCATCTTGGCCAACAGCCGGGCCTTCATCCTTTCATCTGTTTTGCGGTCATTAGCTGCCTCTTCCATCTTCAATACCAACCGCTCAAGCTTATCACGTCGTATCCTCTGCCTCGTAAAGTATGCTATACATTCTGTTTCTAACTTGTCCATTGATTACTTTTTAGATACATCTTAAGTAATTTTTAAATTACATTTGTGTAGTATTATGATGTTTACATTTAGAAAGATCCAATCCATTACATATGCGGTAAACAATACCACATATAATTGAAGCTAAAACTACTGTACCAATGAATATTAAAACAAAGAACAATTTTAAATTATTACGAATAATTCTACATTTAAGTTTTGATGAATCCTTTTTGAATACTGCTGCATTTTCTCCCAATAACTTAGCATTATCATTAAGATCTTCTAACATTTTACCACGATTAGTTGTATCATATATATTTTGTTCCATCAACTTAATAGTTTCACTAGCTCTATTATTTAATGTATTAATATGATCATGATTACTCATCTTTTATATTTCGAACGATTTGTTTAAAGGTGATTAATTAATCTCTTAACCCACAAACTCATATCATCTGGATTGAAATCTGATTTGAAATAGAAATCAAATCTAAATATAGAATATTGTTTTGACCATTTTTCAAGACAATCAATAACTATATCTTTCATAAGTTTTGAATGATGGTCACAATGAACAGCTATTGTAAGCGGAATACATAAAGTACAATCCTTTTTTTACGCTAGATCTGCTGCATTGGGTTCCATTTTGTGTCTTTGCTTTACATTTCGATGACATTTAATTGTATTTGTTATTTTATATAAGTTGACATTCAAATGTCAGAAGAGTCTTTTAATTGTGATATTTGTAATGAAGAAGTATATGAACATAACTATGATGATAACGATGATGATTATATTCATATAAATGAATGGCTCTGTACTAAGGCTTTATGTTCTAAATGTAATAAAGTAGGATGTCCTTGCTGCATGAGAACTTGTTACGAATGTGGAAACCAAGGAGAAGAGGATACTTATTCAGTATACAAAGATTGTATTATGAATATCATGGATGGTATGTATGTCCTAAACATTATAATGTTCCATGTGGAGAATGTAGAAGTAACAAAAATTATGATCGTTATGGATATTAATTTGAATCTTAATTTGAATCTTAATTAAACTAAGATAGAGGATAAAATCAGATCAAATGGAAAAGGAATTTGATGTTAAAACTGTTGAAGTAGCTCTTATGTGTCCAACATGCAATATTGAACTTTTTATATACCTTCCATATGCATATTTTACTGGCAAATATTACTACATGTGTGAAAAATGTAATCATCGTATAATTAGTGATGACAAATATCCTATGATTAAACATGTAAGAATATAATCTAGATCTATTAGGATCATGATTGTGTAGTATTATGTTGAGTTAGTCTAACGGAGGAATGTGATGTAAGTCAATCCCAAACATACAATGATTAATATAGTAGAAATATGTGAACTTATAAGTCCTTTACTGTCGATTTCATAGACTAGATTCATTTCTTGATGATTCTGTAGTAGTTTTTTCGCATCGTTAATAACTTTAAGCTCTTCGAATAGTTTCATAATCTGCTTAAAGAACTGTCCTTGTTCGTGACCAGAATACAAAGCATCTTGCATATAATTATGGTTGACTTTCATACCATCGATCTCTCCGAATTTGATTAGGTTTGGTCCTGATCGCTTATCTTCAGCCACCATAGTAAAACGCAATTTCCCAGCATCTTGGAGTTCTTCACACATATCATGAAACGTGTATTCATAGTTATTACAATGTATGCGAATGAATTCTGGAGAGACACCAATATAACCAACAAACTCGTTAATCTCAAATCCATTCAAATCACCCGCAATCTTCAGTTTTCCTTCGTTGTACTTTTTGTATCTACAGTTATCTACAGCATATACTATAAATTTGGTTATATAGAAGTTACCTTTGCAATGAACCGTTTTTCCATTAAACTTGTAGAATAAGTCAAGTCTCTTCTGGCCGCAATTGATAATAAATGTCTTTAGCTCATCCTCATCCTCGTTTTTCAACATTATTTAAACGTTTTTATTAAAAAGGACTAAATTTTTGTTAAATCATTATTACGAAACTTACTTAGCATCCAATACTATACAACTTCTATTGATAAATTGGAGATTAACATTCCTCAATCATGATCTAATTAATAACATTGCTCAGGTGAGCATAGTTAGCAGGTCTTACATTTGGCAAATCCCCAAAATAATATCCAAATGATCAACGATATGATTAATGTCCATAGAAGCATTGAGCTGTGATCTAGTTCGGCTTTATTTGTTTTTGACATCTTAACAAAAGTTGGCATCAACAAAAGTAAGATAAACCATACAATGATAGGTACAATGATGATCCATATCCAAGTTGTATGTGTCCAACTCCTAGGATCATCATGAGGATGAACACATGTGTCAGATCCAGCCATCACATCAGATTGAAATCCAGGATATACTTTTTGTGAAGCTCTTAACGATGAATCTCTTGGAGGTGATTTGTCAAATACTTCGGGTAATTGTGTCTGTAATGTTCTTGTAGCAGACATTTATATTGTCATAATTTATTTTTGTTTAATGTATTAATTTCATTACTTTAAAAGCTTATAAACAAACCTTAAATTGATAGTATGAAGGTTGTTACATCTGTTCATAAGGATCAGGCTAAAGAAAAATACTGGCTTGTTAACTTTGATGAAAATTCATCGGAGAAACAAGAAACATGGCATCAAAGTAACATTGTATATGAATTTGGCGGTCTTCCATTTTGTGTTCATGATTTTAGTAGTGAAGCTAACATTCAAATGAGTATTTTGATCTTCAAAGATAAAAATTTAGTAATTGAATGTTCTCAACTTGAAAATTCTTATAAGTTATTATTCATTAGGAATGGAAAGAAAATTTCTCAAAGATTCACAGAAAAGGAACTGAAAGAATGGTATGATAAGAAAGAAACACACTTTCTTAGAATTCCTAAGCCTGATATTCTAAAATGAATAATCAATATTTATTATACTAGACTTAAAAGAGTCCAGTATAAAAGAGTTAAGCATGAATGCATTTCATCTTGATAAGACAATTCTTTATTTAATCATTGGTCCAATGCGTGGCGAAAAAACTACTGAAGCAATTAGAATTGCTTCAAAGTATACAAGATATTGTAATGTAATTTTCGTTAATCCTAGAATTGATATTAGAAGTTCTAATGGAGTTGTGAAATCTCGTAATGGTATTGAATTTACATGTATTAATGTTGATCGGCTTGAAGAACTTGAGTCAAATCCCGAATTTAAAGCGGCTGATATTTGTGTATTGGATGAAAGTCAATTTTTCAGTGATCTTAAAGAACATGTGGAAAAATGGTGTGATCAAAAGTCATATGTGATATCAAGTCTTGATGCTGATTACGAACAAAAAAAGTTTGGTCAGATTTGGGATTTGATTCCTTTGGCTGATAAAGTCAAGAAGATGAAAGCATTGTGTGAAATATGCAAAGATGGTACCCAAGCAGTGTGTACAATTGCAACTGGCGAAATGGATGGGCAAATAGCAGTAGACGGAAAAAATGGTTCAATGTACATTTCTGTATGCCGTAAACACCGTAAAAAGTAAAAATAATTAATAGAATTAATATTTCTCAATGCTAAGCATTAAGAAAGGATGGAATCTACTTTGAAGTTTATACTTCATAATGTACATGAAGAAGATCATCAAGAAGTGAAACCTATACCAAAATTTACTGCTAAGTCTAAAAAGAAAACTGGAGGAAGACTTCAAACGCTCCAGACATATGAAGGGTATACAATTAAATTAGCCAATACTTCATGTATTAGTTTTGAAGGAGAATCTAAAGGTCATTGTTGGTGGGATCATCATCCATATGATGGAGATTTAATATGTATGCCTTATATACATACTCAAATAAGGAATCCAGGACATCAAGATAAGCATACTTTTATTGGATTAGGCAGTTTTTGCAGTATGTTCTGTTTATGGTCATATGTAATGGAAGAGATGAAAAAGCAATATCACTTAAGAGATAGTCGTATAGAAACTGTGATTGAGTTGACAAGGCTAGCATTCAGTCTAATGTTTGATACAGATGTCGTATTAAAGTGTTCTCCAGATTGGAAACTGCTTGATACGTATGGTGGCCCTTTAAGCGTCACACACTTCAGAAAAGCGAGTTATGATAAAACTTACACTCCACTTGGAAATATTGTGTTTAAACCTGCTCTTGTTAGTTATCTAACACAATGATTCTGTTTCCAATTCATCTTACATTCATTGTCGGATTATGTAAATTTTTGTATGATAAACATAAATCATCCATGATTTTTGGAGTTTTAAGTGCATTGTTGCTTCCCAAAGAAACACCACACAAGTTATCTAAAGCTGAAAGAACAGCGTCAAGAACATTAGTGATGAAGTATACTTGTAAATCACAAGAATATGAGTTGATTCTTCCCGCTAGAACTAGACCTCTTGGTTGGTCAAAGGCACTAGCAACGATGTCTGATGATACCGAAAAGGATGTAACTGAACTTGTTGCTGCTAAAGCAGGTCCTTATCGGGATTTCTTTGGCCTTTCACTGAAATCAAGCCAGATCATTAGAGGATCAAAAGAAATTCGTCTTTTTGATAGTAAGGAGAACCTTGTTGTCTTATTTAAATAAATCTTAACCCATTTGGGTTGTGATTTAATTATTACTTTGATCTAAACAACACTTTTTGTATTTCTTTCCGCTACCACATTTACATTTATCATTTCGACCAATTTTTGTTCATCATATTTCACTGTTTCTTTACATTCACCATATTTACTAACACATTTACCACATCTAATAATATGTTGATGAAATCCAATATACGGGTTAGACGAAAATGAGTATCCTCTTGAACTTAAGAATCCGTTCATTTATCTTGAATGATAATATATATTAGATATCAGTTATCAGTTTATATATCAAAATGATAATACTAAACTCATATGAGTTATGTATAAACTTAGTATTTACTATCCCATACTTTGATTTAATGAAACATCTTTGTTACCCCCATGAGCATCACAAAGACTATGATTTCGACCAATTTCAGTATCACTGATTTTATTTTGGCATGGTCCATCATCTGTTGTACATGCACAAATAGTGATAGCTTCATCTGTTTCTTGAGAAACAGGTTTCATTTCAGGAACATCTTCTTCTTTTCCTTTATCAGTACTAACGACAGTTTCAGTTTTTGTTTCTGGTACTACTTCATCAGGATTACCAACAGGCGTCTGTTTGAATTGTTTTTCATATCTTAATTTGAAGTTTCCATGTTCACGTTGGATACGTTGTGATTCTCTTAAAGCTTTTCCTTTTACCTTGTTAATTTGATCCATTTCACCTTGTAGTTGCTTCAATCTTTGAGTTGCTGTAGAAATAGTCGTTCTAAAGTATGCGTAGACCTCGAAACTATTGGGATCAGCCTCACGTTCATCTTCAGCCTCCTGTTTTAGGTCTTTTTCTCTTTGTTTCATTTCTTTGACCTTTTTCTTTCGTTTGTCTTGCATAAGCTTTTGAGCTGCAATAACAGTTTCTTGAGTTTCAAGATTATATGACTCTTTTGCATCACGATCATCACCTCCAGCTTTCAAATATCGATAGTCTCCTGTCCTACAAATGCGAATAAACGGAAGATCCTTTTCTAGACGACCATCATCCAACATTTTTTTGACTTCTTCTTCTACTTCTTCCATAGTAGTACCAAACATGACAACCTTAATAACGCCATAATTATCAGTTTGAGGGTTTGGAATCAACAAAAATGTATATGCACAATACTCTTGTCCTTTCAAACAAGGAGTATTGGTCAACTTAACTGCCGATTTTTCATCTTTAATAATCTTAGTTGGCACTTTTTCCATTTAATAAAAAATTGAGTTACAATTTTATTATTTCTAACTTCTTAAACCATCAAGATAGAAATTCAATTTCTATGAGAAGCTTATCCGACGATGAAACGATCCTTTTTAAGGTTCCATCGCAATTCAAGGGCCTTGTTCAGGTCCAAGACTGTCAATACTTATGTTCTGACAAGAGCATGTCAGTAGTTCTAGTGCGTACTATAAAGAACGCACGTGACCTCTGGGAGAAGAAGATGATCAAAGGCGATCCGTCTTTGGGTGAAACGCCTGAGAAACTAATTGTTCTCAGGCAAATAGTATCTCCAATCGATCAGTTTGACAGCGGGATTTGCTTCCTAGTCCAGCCTGGCGAAAAGCCAGGATCCCTTCAATCTCGCATCGTGTGCAGATCTGATGATTACCCCGGCTTGAAAAGGCTGCAAGCTACACTTGTTGACTCTTACTTCAGGAGCAATGAGACGAAGCTTGATGGAAATCTCAGAGAATGGGTCGAAGGTTCTATTATTCGAGTGTTTACTTTCGAAGTGACACTGCCGAACGAGAAGAGCCTTACCAAGTTTACATTCTATTCTTCTAGAAGCAAAGTAGATTGCTCTGGAAGTCAATGGGTGAACTTGCCAGACTGCCCATTCACCAAAGATGCCTTCCAAGCTGCAATGGACTTTCAGAAAATATCGCATGACGATGTTGAGAAGGTCAACAGATGCTTTGCATTTGTGCTTCGCGATCCTTGGAACCAAATCAGATCTCAGATTGAGACTCCTTCTCTTGTGCACTTTCGAAGCTACAGGTTCGATCTAGAGTACGAGGAGATTGACGAGGTCATCCCCAACGCAATCATTATGCCCCCTGTCAGTCTGACTGAGGCTTCCGAGATGGTGTTGAACGGTAAAGTTGTCATTACAACAAACGCATTCAACAACATCAAAATTATGCTCGATAAGACTGCAAAGGAATACGAATGGTTAGAGACTACTTCATCGAACCCCGTGATGAAGTATTGTGAGCTCAAAGCTTGCTCTCCTCAAGACTTGAATCATTATGAAAGTTTGCTTTTCGGTTGGGCCAAGGATAAGGTTGACGAGTTCAAGCTCAACTATCCCGTCTTGATTGCACAAACTGGAGACTACATTTATAGAAGACTCATCATGACGCTCGAGCATCCAAAAGCTGCAGAAGCTTTGGACAAGAACCATACTATCGACAACATCATTCGTACCGTGAAGAGAGCCTTTACAGTTGAGAAGCAAGCATCAAAGTCCAAGAGGTTTGTCTGGGGAGGTTCCAAAGCTGGAACCGAACGAAAACAGCTCGAGTGCATCACAGAGTGCATCCATAATCTAGAGACCAATGATGGTGTTGCACTAGCCAGGCTGATCTCAAGTTGCTCTCGTTACGAGAAAAGTGAGACAGTTCGATGCAAGAGAGTAGCGTCGGATGTGACCAACATAGTTTCTGGAGCAAATATCTCAGCACCTCAGCCTAAGAAGACTGATGCTAAGACCGTCAAGAGAAAGAAGAAGGTCCAAAATAAAACTAAAAAGTCCGCGACAAAGAAGGTTGTTGTACCTCCTGTAGAAGAGGCAAAACTCTTTGTTCCTGATCAATCGATGTACCCAAGCGATGATGAGGCATCCGACGATACACTCAGATCCAAACTCTCATGGGGAGATATCTGTGTCGAGCCAATGCCCTCTACTCTTGCCGATGATTAATCGAGCAAAAATAACACATGGCGTTCTACGCCTAGTGTTTATTTGAAATACAAAATATTCAACTAATAGTTTTTAAATGGAAACCGAAAAATGTATTAAAGTTGATTATGAAGGTGAATTATCAATAGTATTTCTTAAAATTAACGAGGAAAATTTTTCTGATGTAATATTTCGAGAATATTTTGAATGTGATTATTGTCATAATAATATAGGTATATATGGAGTTAGTTCAGTAGGACCATTTTATATTAATTCGAATGTTAGATTTGTTATTTATAGTGGAGGATATTATCATTTATCAAATTGTAAATGTCCCATAAATTCAGCTTCTTGTTTGTATGATCTTGAATGTGGATGTGGGAAATGTTCAAGAGAAGAAATTAGAGGTCAAATTTATTTTCGTAAAGTGAAAAGCACTGGACCTGTGAAAGATGAAGATATTGAAATAATACGTTCTATAATTAATAGACGTAAAACTCACAAAAGTTGGGGTTGGATATCTGATATTATGAACAACATTTTAGGATATTTTATTTAACATGACTCAATGAGTCTAGTTAATTATTGATTACCACGAGGTTTGAAACCATTAATCTTTGACTTTCTTGGCTTCTCCTTACGTTGTTCTGCAGCAACAATGCTGTTACGGAATGCATCCACAGTGAATTGTTCAGAATCAATGCGATGAGGAGTAGCTGCTGCATTGATAAATGAACTTCTCAATACCTTCTCTGCATTTTCAACAGCAGATCGACGAACGGATCGATGACGAATCTGTGTAGGTTTAGGAGTATCCAAGTTTCTACGCTTGTAATCTCTTGCCATGGTATTAAGTTGAGCTTCAGTAATGCCAAACTCCGTATGAACATCAATTTTTGTATTGAACAATTCCTCAACATTTCCAGACAATGTCTTAAAACTTGAAGCATCAACATGATGTGCTTGAGGAACCATATGATGTGCTTGAGGAACCACTTGAGGAATCCAGGCTTCATCAACTTCATCTTGATCAGCCTCGTCAAGTACATGAGAAACTACCTGAGCAGCAGGACGAGTTCTACCCATCAAATGAGGCTTATGAGCCTCTCTAATTAATTGCTGATCATTCCATGTATCCATTTCAGCAGGCTTACGCTGAGCAGCAGGCTTACGCTGAGCAGCAGGCTTATGCTGAGCAGCAGGCTTACGCTGAGCAGCAGGCTTATGCTGAGCAGCAGGCTTTTTTGGTGGTCCGCGTCCCTCCTTAAACTTCTTGTGGGTAGCAAGTCTTTGACTTGTCTTTTGAGGAACAGCTGTTATAGGTTGAGCTGTTTTCACCAAAGGTACTTTTCCTTTCGATCCTTTGGATCCTTTGGGAGCAGGCTTTTTCAATAGTGATTCAACCGCATTTGAACACGTTGGCGATGTTAGTAGTATCACAATCACAATAATAATCACGAGAACAATCAGAATTACCAAAGATGTGTTCATACTTGATTCCGTTTACAAAAGAGAACTTTTGTCTTTGAAAATAAATGTTGAAACGAACCAATATTCAAAAGATCATCAGAAAAGTCTTTGAACAATCTTTGAATGACAGACTTGCAAACCTTGAAATTGACATCAATTCTAAAGATAAAGATATTCTCATACAAAATGTAAGTGTTGATCTTGAAGAATCATGTCATTTAGCTTCCATAAGAAATTTTGGATCTGTGAATCGTCAGTCAGATGGTAGTATTGATATATCAAATGCTAATCCTGACGATTTGATTCCCGAAAGACATTCATTTAATACTTATATTATATATGTTTCTCAGTTTATCGTTCATATATCACCACACTTCTATTCTGCTCGCCATTCGTTTGTTTTCAGAGATCTTCTATTACAAAATAATCTCAGACAAGCTAATGGTTTAATACCAGACGAGTTTAACATAGTCTTACAAAGAAAAGATTATTTATGGCCAGAAATGTATGACAATCCTTATCTTGAATCACAAGATATTCAAATTATTATGGAAACTCGTGAAGTTGAAGCTGCTATGGTATACATGGCATTAAATAATATGTTTAATACTGATAAATCGGCATTAAATGATATTGAGGCACCATCCTTTGAAACGGAATTTTCGAAGGCACAGCAAACAGTTTGTATGAACAAAGGAAATGAGTGTTGGAATCGTAAATCAAAAGAAGTAGTCATTGAATGCGGCGAGAATGATGCTTATTGTCCTTTACGAACTGATCTGGGAAGATCAACACCTGGAAAACCAGGTCTCACAGGTTATTGCATGAATTATGAGAAGTTCTTAATGCTCTTTGCTAAAAATAATATGAGAGGACGAGTAAGAGCACCAAATGATGCTGTCAGACTAAATGATGGTGCAATTGCAAAGTTAAGAAAGGTTTGGTGGAAAGAACTAACTATGGCCAGAGTATATCTTGATATCACAAGATAATATATCACTCTGTGATATATTTCTATGCTTTTAAAGCAATGAAAATTTATATGTTTCTTGAAGAACAATTTAACAAAACTAGTTCTGATGGGTGAAATTCATAATGAAATATGAACCTTTTAAACATTTTCATTATATCATCATTAGGACATATCATTCTAATAACAAATCTTCCAAACTCATCAACATCATGAGCAAGCCATAAACGTTCAGTAAATAATCTATATGTTTGGCGTATTGAATCAATTTTAAATCGAGATATGTCAATAATGATTTCAATTTCATCATCAGATACAGAACTATCATCATCAATTTCAATACTTTCTGGATATGATCTAAATGTTTTTGTAACAACTTCTGAACTATTCACATGTTCTGAGTAACTTAAAATATCCCAAAGTATCTTATATTCTGATTGTGTAGATGGATATGTAGCCATCACAAATGGAAAAATTCCAAGACTAAATCTCTTTTTGAATAAAGATGATGCAGCATCTGAAACTAAAATTCCGGTTCCAATAGCAGCTGTTATAGCAATTGTTATAAAGCAAACAGTAGCTATTTCTGCCATCTTTTATCATTATTATAATAAAACAAAAATTATCAATATCACTTTATTCAACTCTTAATAAAGAGTTGAATTTAATTATTCTCCTTAAGTTTGGCTATTATTTTTTCAATTCCAGGAATTACTAATTTTTCCGGGAAAAGCATGTCAATTGAACCTCCTCCATCCTCAATTAGTAGATCTGTAAGTTTTGAAACTTCAAATCCAATATAGGATCCATTTTCATTTTCATACCTTTCAATCTTAACTATTCGATGAGATCCTATAGTAAATGTTAAATCAATTGTTTTTCCATCAATAAAATTTTGATATTCCCAATCTCTAAACGTAGCAATGTTATATATTATAATTTGCGCAATTTGAATATTCTCAAGTTTAACAATAAAAATGGCTGAAAAATCATTTTCATATATCTTATCATCATTATCATTGAATTCAACTTTTATTGTAAGATGATTCATCCTAATGTTTAATTAATTTAATTAAATTAAATAATATTTCAATTCACAAAACCTTAATAGGTCTTGTGATTATATAGTGAAAATTAACGCATTGGTAGTAATGGACCTTGAATAGGTTGAATGCAAATCCATGTTGGCCATGCTGAATTAACTAGTTTAGTTCCCATAGATGATGCTTTTGAGACTTTAACTACCTTAGTTTTTGGAACTTTAGTTGCTTTGATAATTTTTGGAGGTTTGATTGGAGGTTTGATTGGCGTCTTAATTGGTATCTTAATTGGTATTTTAACTGTTATCAGAGGCGATGACATTTTGTATAAAGCAAATATGTTTATATATTTGCTTTATACAAAATAAAATTCATTTTAAAGATTATTGTTTCTAACAAATAATGAAAAAGAGCAAGATTTAAGCTAAATCATGTTAAAATAATAATTGAATTTTTAAAAACTTAAAAATAAGCATATTAAACTATAATTTCAATTCAATATGAAAAGAGTGCGAACAACTCCAACAAGATATGAACAATTTCAACATACAATGAATCTTCGCGTCGGAGGTACACGATTAAAGTTGTGTAGTCATGAATCAGGATCTCAACTGAGGATTGATGGTGTGAGGTTTAAATGTTGTTCAGGCTCAGCTGGAACTTGTAAGGTAGAAGAAATGGAATATCTTATGAGAAAATGTCAATCTTTGTGCAATGAGATTGACAGAATTGAATCATACAATGAAAACCTTCGTCAAAAGAACGCTTTTTTGAAATCAAGGGAGTCCGATAGACATGATCAGCTCGCTCAAGCACTTGCTACACAACCACAAGCCGTACATCATACAACTAACAATACTTACAATGTAATGCAAGTTAATATGTTTCCAGGAGAACTTTTCAACTCCAAAGCAAAAGATATCATCCAAGAGACATTGGAAGGAGCAGACATTTTTGCTACAGCATATAAATATTTGCTTTTGATGCCTCCAAGCAAAGAGAAAGATAAACTGGTAACAGACTACAATTCATCAGAACTGGATGATAAGCTGGCATTTCGAAGAGAGGTTGTACAAAACCTTGATAGTGGTATCATTGATATCACAGATGAAGCAACCAAAAGATATGTCAGTGAATCCCTTGACAAAATGGATGCTCAGATCGATATTGAATACGAGCAAAATGGTATTCCAACCAAATCTACTCAGTAAATAAACACTTAAAAAACACGATGCTTAAGCATCAAGTTTTATTCATTATTATCATGATCACTAAGATCATTATGATCATCTTCATCATGATTATCTTCATCATCAGAAACTGGATATTTACTAAGTAAATATTCGCCTGCTACTTCAGGCAATTCCTGCATTAGTCCATCTACTAATTGAATCAAGCCATCAAATGATTCAGTATTGATACCTTCTTTAGGCCAATCTTCCATCGTAAATCCTTCACAAACTTCTGGTTTAACAATGAAATGTCCCTCATGAACTGCATCTAACTCTACAATGATACCAAATTCAAAATGTTCATCATTGATGACAATATAAACTCCTCCATCTAAAGCTTTAGAAATGTCATTATCGTAATGACGTGCCAATGGAATAATGAGAAGTTCTACTTCTTCACGAGCATCAACCATACCAGCCGTTATTTTAGCCATTTCAGACATTGATTCACCAAACTTCGAGAAAGTATCTTCCATGTTTGTTTTGTTCATTTGTAACATTTCAAAAGTCAACTCTTTGTTTCTTGTGACTGACTCTACAAGTTGCTTACGAAGATCAATGATAGTATTAGCCATCTCTCTAATCAATACTTGAGTTTTTTGATATCTAATCTCTGAATCTAAAAGTGCTTGATCCATGATTACTTACTTTCTTTGACCATTCATATAAAATTCCATATTCATTTATTTGCGAATATTTCAAATCATTATTGACTTCATAAATTTTCAAAACATATATCTTAAAATTTTATTACCTTCACAATGTCTGGAGAAAATAAGAAAATATGTTATGCATATATAATTAAACCTGTTTACCCTATTACAGATAAATATATGATGAGTAATATATATAGAGTTAATGGAGATAAATGGATAGGAACAGCGCCAGGAAATTATACATTTGCAAGCTATGAAATGGAAAAACTAGATCCAATACCTGATTATTTAATTTTCGTTGGAACCTTTTACAAAGTTGATCTGAATACATATAAATATGAACCAATGAAGAAAAACTAAATCTTTATACTAAGCATCTAAATTCAATCGAATTATGATATTCAAATGAGTTAATAAAAATTTATTCAAATCGATTAAAATCAATGAAGTTAAGTAATGTTATTAGATCTGCTTTTACAGCTGATTTATTATGGCGAAAAGAAAGAAAAGCTCCATTATATGGAGTAAGCGAAACATTAGTCATAAAAGAAAAATATAAAGATGTAATAAGAGATGTTTGTAATGCTGGATATAGGAGAACTATTTCACAAGAACGAAATTTACTTAATATTTCAGAACTAATTAGAGAACATTTCAAACCAATTGTTGCAATACTTGAGTTGTTTCCCAAAAATTTGTTTCTCTGCGGAGGAAGTGTATTAACTACTATTTTTAGAGAAGAATATGATCATCAAATAACATGCCATGATTTTGATATATTCTTTTGTTGTAAAAATGTTGACGAAGCTGAATACATACTAGAAGAATGTCTCAATCTTTTGATACAAAGACATGAATCTATTTTTCCAAAAATAGATCCAAGATATGTTCCAAGCTTTAAGTTTTCTCAAGGATGTGTTACAATAGAATGTGAACGTGTTAAAATACAATTTATTCGAAGAATTTATAAAGAACCATCTCAAATACTTTTAGGATTTGATATTTGGGCATGTCAACATGGATGGAATCCAGAAATTGGATATTTTACTATTCCAACAGGTGCATTGTCATTAGCAATTAATGCATTTCCCATAGATACAACGAAAAGAAGCTTCAGTTTCAGTAATAGATTGTTTAAGTATTATAGGGTTAAACAATTCGATATTCTTTTACCAGGTGTTGATACATCGAAATCTGACAATATTATTACGCCAGATGGCACATTTATCGTTAAGTGTGCTAATGGAATTGTAAATCTTGGAGAAAGTGTATATCTAGGTAATAAACAAGGTGCATGTTTATTAGGATGTATAGCAACAAATTATAGGATTTATTCTGATGATTTTGAAAGTAAATGGCCTGGACTTCGACAAGATTATGAAGCTGATTATAAATATAATGGGCGACTTATTGAATTAGGTATGCTAAGCCTAGTAACATTTAAAACATCTAGTCCGCGTAAGATATTTTATATGACTCAAAACAATATATCACGTGCATGTAAATATAGATTTGAAATCACACGTAATTTTTCAAAAATATATCGTATTACTAATGCCGAAAAAGAATTGTTTTCAATTTTAAGTGATAAGAATAAAAGATGGAAAACTGATAATCCAGGAAGTCAGGGATTTGGTACATTTAATCCGATCGATACATCTCCAAGGAAATGGTATGGCTATGATCGTCCTGCATATTATATTGGTATTCATCCAGATAATTTCATTGCTATATATGAATGTTGGGTAAAATCTAACGTATGGCAAGGAGTTCCACGAGATATCTTTAGATTTATATGTAAATGGATTATGATAGTGGAAGGTAATTTTTAATCTAGATTCATCGAATCATGATATTCATTTCTATAATATGTTAAAACATATGATGTTATACTTAGTATAACATCATATGGGATCTTCAAATGGTTCTTTCTGCTTATTCTTTAATAGGACATATACAGCAGCAGGAACTATTACAGCAGCAGTACTTACAAAAGTAATAGCTCCCACAAGCAATTTATTAGCTCTAAGCATTTCACCCCAAGTTCTTGCTTTCTTAACTTCAAGTTCAGCAAGTTCATTATTAGCCGTTGTTCTTTCAATAGCATTTTCAATGCCTTCTACTCTCTCACGTTGTTGATCTGTTTCAACAGTTAATGCTCCATACATGCCTTTGAGATCTTCGACATTGCGTTGAAGCTCTTCAACACTAATAGGTTTACCATCAGAATCATATCGTACTTGTTCTGTTGATGCAACAAGTTCATCAGGTTGAAGTGTCTTGACAACAGCATTTCGATCTTTTGTCGAAGGGAACATGTTATCATAATAAGTTTTGACTTGATTATTAACAGGTTGCCATAATCCCAACTCACTACTTAATATAATCAAATCACTAATTAATTGATTACTTCTGTTACACATTGCTGGAGGTAATATAGTAAAATTTTGCTTACTAAGCTCTTCTGAAAGATGATGAGCCATATCAAAGTGTTGGTGAAATGTAGTATCCAATGTTTGAGATGTGCTCATGAGAAGACGACATACTCTAATATGTTCTTCAAGTGCAAATACCTTAGGTATAATTTCTGAAGCTAAGAGTTTGTTTGGATCTTCCATTTTATTATATCATGATAATAATTTTAGACTAAATACTAGGTTCATTAGAACTATGTATATTAGAACAATATATATCATTCGAATATATATTAATTGGATTCAAGAGCAACCATGCCATTATATATGTTTCTCATGACATTAATGTCTTCTTGCGTTCCACATTCAGATACGATATCAATGTGATGTTTGGCTGATTGCATCCAAATAGCTGCAAGTCCAAAAACTTTTTCGTCTGAATTCCAAATATGACCATTAGTTAAGACTTCATGTCTATCTTTCAAAGCACCAAAGACATCTTTTGAATCATTGAGATGTATAAGCTTCAATTTATGAATGCCACCCAAAGCTTCTCCAAGATCTTTGAAGAATTGATTGACTACTGCAGTTGTATCAAATTGACATAATCCAGCTGCAAAAGCATGACATGTATCCAAACAGAATCCAATATTAGGATTCAAGCGATCATAAATGTATTTAATCTGTTCAAGTCTCCATCCTAATTTCTTTCCTTCGCCTGCAGGAGGTTCAAGAAGAAGCGGACATTCAACATTATCAGCCAGTTTCAAGCTATTCACATGATCAATTAGATTATCCGCACCTTCTCTCCATTCTTGTGTCCACGTAGCAATCTTAACAGTATGCTTTTGACCATGATCTAATAGATCACGATCTAATGCTAGTAAAGGTTGAATCTCTTTGTTAGCATAGGTACCATCTGTACATGATCCTGTGTGAACAATGACTCTACCTCCAACCCTTGAAACTCTGTCAAGTTCAGTTTGAAGGCTATCAATACGACATTCAATCTTGCACATATTCAATGGATACGGGAAGTGTGTATTCATGCTGATGTTGTATGCTTTCAATTTCTGAATACTAGCAGCTTCATCTTCATCACTTAAGCTTTTACGATCATAAGACATCTTACTTCCGAAAAAGATCTGAAAACAAGACATATTTTGTTTGTGAATATTTTCTATGATATCTGCTAGAGTTCCACCTCCAGCGGCATGAATGCCCCATCTTACAGGTGTTTTTGATGCCGATACGTCCATTACCACTTTCGACATTGAAAGTAATAAAAAATTAGTGATTCATTTATAATTATTTGAACAAAGGCATTCATTATACTAAAGTATCCATAGTATACCAATCTCCAGTTGTCAACATACTATCAACATTAAAATAGTCTTTACATCCTAAATTATCACAGTTTAATACTCTTTTAACATTATTATCGTCTACGGGAACATCAGTTATATTTTCTATAACAATATTCCTCCATTCACGAGGAAATGTTTTCTGTATATATTTAATATATGAACTTAACATATCTCTATTTTTATATCTATTATTCATCTGATCTTGTCTTTGATATAATGGCGTAAAATTTTCTAATGATTCTTTATATAAGAAATCATGTGTTCCTTTAGTATCCGGAATAGTATTAGGATCAGAATACTGTTCAGACTTTTCATCACGTCTTATATTTTGACCACTAGTCCAATTAAAAAATCTTAGTAGTGGTATTAAATAATTAAACATTTGTTTTCTATCAGGATTAACATGAATTTTTTGTTTATTTTTATCATATATTGGATTGATTAAACCAAATAATAAGAAACATACAATCTTATATATATCATGTATAGGATTAACTTCAGTAAGATACCCATGATATAAACTCTTCGGTCCTCCATTATAATAATATTTCTCGTTATTACCATTAACCATATATTCAACATAGCATCTTCCATAATCTATTATTGTTGCTACTACAAACACTTTCACATATATATCAACTTCAATACCAATTTTATTGACCATAGTATATTTTACATAAATTGGTTCAGATATAACTTTAAGCATTATATTTCCATAATGCAAATCATAATGAGTAAATTTAGATTCTTTCCATGCTAACCTCAAAGCTAATAATACCTGTAATATTATTGATCCCTTTCAAATTGATTATTTTTAACCAATGGTAATAATTTCTCTAAAGTTTCTTCACCTTTTATACCTACTATTTGTTCCATAATAAGATAATTAATAGGTAGGTCAGTAGAACAAAGACTGTTCTCAAATATACCTCCACAAGAAAAATAACCAAACACATAAACAAAATTAGGTATTTGGGTTCTCAATTTATTTAACGTTGTTGTTGCTATGAAAAATTCATGAAAAGATCTATCATTATGGGGAGTTAATGCAGTTTTTATAGCAATAAATTCGTTTAATCCTAATATACTTCCGGCTAAAACATCACCATCTACACCAGATGCAAGTTTTTTAATTATTTTTAATGTTTTTTGAACTTTATGATTATCAGCTTCTCTACTCATATCAGATAATCTCAAAGATATTTGAAATGAACAAAATAATATAGACATAAGCTCTCCATTCCAATATTCTCTCTTTGATTCATTTAATATATCATCCATTATATTTTTATCTATATCTGACATATTACCTGGTATGTAACCATTACCACATTCATGATATTCATTCAATATATTCATCTCTCGAGTTTCTATGTCATTATTAGTATTTAAGAAATACTTTGACCAATCATGTCGTATTTTTCTCTTTAATATTGGATATATCAATGTACCATACTCATCATGTTTTTCAATTAAATCTATATACAATTGTACTTTCTCTTCATTTGTTAAAGTGGATTCTCTTATATTATTTAGTTTATTTATATCCATTGTACTGAGCGTTTCTGCATATTTATCTATGTAAAATATTAGGTCAAATAGCTTATGTTGATCTGAATTATTAGATACCTTAACATATTTAAGTAATTCCGGATCAAGTTCTATATATTTTGCATAAGCAGCTGCCTTGTCATAAACAGTTTCCATTTATTTGATCTTATTATTTTAAATAGTAATTTTAGTCATATTTGGGACTTGGGTTATATCTATACGAAGAATGTTTTACTGCATAAGTAGACCCAATCTGTTTATGATCCGACTCAAAACTTAGATAAATTAATATGATTACCACAATAATAATCAACAATAGGATTTGAATGTTTGCCATTTAAATGATAAATTAAATTTTTTTAATAATAGCTAAAAAAATATGATTGATTTATTAAATCAATTACCCTATGAGATATATACTTATCTTATTATATTTTTATCAATTAATGATATTATTAACTTATCATTAGCATCTTTGAGATTATACAATTTTGTGTGTAATAATTATATTTATAATAGGAGATTGATTATCAAAGCTAGTAAAACTATTAAACCATTATATCTTTTAATACAAATGTCTGCATCTTTCAATAGAGAGGCTGCTTTTAATAATTGTATTAAAAGTAATGATTGTACTCCAATAAATTATTTTAGGGAATTATTAAAGTATAGTTATTACGTTCTTTCATTAGATTCTTTTAACAAAATTAAAATGAGCATGATTCAAACTAGAAATAAACCTTTTTTGGAAAAATTTGAAGAAGTAATTCAATATTTAGGTTTATCAAGATTACAATGTGCTTTTAAATATAATGATAAAAATGCTCTACTATGGATTGTAAGTATGAATAGCTATGTTAGTATTGACGATATTGATTCATTAATTAATGAATCAATAATTCATTCAGATACTGAATTAATTCAATGTATGATTAGAATTCTTTTTTATAATATGACATTGCCTATTGATGATCCTCATAATTACCCGGTCATAAGTTGGCTTTTAACTGAATTATATGATTCTAATCATCCTAAAATTGATAATATAACATCATATTTAGAAGAGTTCATTAATTACAATTCTATACGTTACTTAAAAAAGAAAAAGAAAATGAAGATTTTTCACTAAAATTCAAGCAAAAACAAAGATACATCAAGTGAGTCATTGATAACTTATGACCAAATGCATTGGGTTGACTACGATCATCTTAAAGATTTCGGTGTTAAGAACATGGAGAACCTCCTCAAGAATTGGACAATTACATGGAAGAGAGTGGATTTCACTATACCATTGTAAAAATTCCTTTACTAATAATTACTAAGCCTCCGTGGGCTATGTATATTTAATCAAATACATGACTTCTCCATTAAATCATGATTTTCATGAAATAATATTTGTATTTCTATACCATTAACCATTTTTAAATATCTAAGACATCCTATCTTAGATTTTGCAAAATCCCTCCAAAATGCATTTTTACATATAATTGAAGTTTTATATACAATCACATATATACGTCTTGTAATTTCCTTTCTATCTAAAAAATGAATAGGATTAGATAGCGGACTTCTAATATTTATATCTATTAATTCTAGTATATCTTTATATCTTTATATTTTCTCCTATTATTTATAGCTTCCATAAGTCTGATAATATTCCAACAATTTGAAGATATTTGATATGGGGTTAAATCTCTATTATTAAATCTTCTAATTTCTAAAGCATTAGGCATTACTATTTTCGATATTGAAAGTAATAAAAAATCATAATTCAAATGAATCGTGATTTAATAGTTTGCATCTTCGTAGATTAGCCACCACGGCTTCCAAGATGGAGTTCCATCCTCGTTAGGTTCAGGATAATACATTTCATCTCCACTGATCTTTCCGTTAACGATATGCTTCTCAAAATCAAAAGGCTCGAATCCTTCACTATTACCTGTCATTGGAATTTCGGCAGGTAGAAAACACATATGCTTTTTATCTTCTGATATTCCAACTTCTACAATTCTATGGGGAGATTCAGGATTAAACCATTTCTTCCACATTACTCCTAGATTCTCATAGGCAATACTATACCTAAATGAAAGAAGCCAATTTTGAGCTTTAGGACTCTTAAGAATTAGAGTCCTAACCTTTGAATCTCTAATCATATTTAGAATTCTATCAATTCTATCTTCATGTATATGTTTCTGTAGAATTTCTACTCCAATGTATTGTTTGAGAAGAGCTTCAATCAATGCTTTCTGATCAACATCAGAAAATCTTCCTATTTCGACTACAACAGCTTTAACTTGTAAAGAATCCATATTTTATTTTAATATTTAAGTAATTAAAAAATTAGTGATTCATTTGATTGAATCGGATAATTCTACATACTCTAATTTGGTATTCCTTAATAGACTGAATGATATAGATACAGTGATCATTGATAATACTATTACCAATGCACTTCCAACAATAAATGATATGTTTTCTATATATCTGGTATGACTGTCTCGTTGTATATATACAATGAAATCAGCATTGAAGAAACATGTAGCCCATACATAACAAGACGAATCTGTAGTCATTACGCTTGATCCATTTGGTTTAGGTCTACAACTACAACTTTGAAGAGAATCTATAGGTCTTTCTCTTCGTTCATTGAATGTTTGTGTTCTATGGTCTTTAGCATTGAAAGGATTTTCAACTATCTCTTCATTATTGTTAGATGTATATACTGTTATCCATTTATCACATTTAGAAAGATAAACTACAGTAACACTTTTTAATGTTCTATTGGTTTCTTTGTAATCATAAATGTAATCAAATTGCATTATAGAATGCAGTTGAATGCTAAAATAAATCAATGTTATGATAGCTGATATCATTTTCAATGTAGTAAATGATGTTAATACAGCCAATGTATTTCTTTCTGCATTAATTTTACTACAATATTTGATCGTAACCATAACTGCTTTATATAATCTATTTTTATTGTTTAAGGTTGATTCAGTAAAATCAAGTTAATTACTGATATCCAAAATGAACAAATCCTTTGTCTGTTGAATATTGTTTAATAATTTTGCTAATTTCTGTTATAGCTCTACTAATATCAGCTTCAAATTTAGGAGAACTGATTATATCATTATGCATTAAATTATCTTGATCTTGAATTTGAATACTTCCATCTCCTTGATGAGTTATTGTAACTTTCAATTTAAAAGCATGACTACATAATTTCTTATATGAATCATCATTTCTCATTTGAGAACTCCATTCATATGGAGTTAAACTCTGTCCATTTCCCATTTTATTAGACTCCACACATTTATTTTATTATCCAAAATACTAATTCTATCTAATTAAATAAATATGGAAGACAAAAGAATGAATCTTGATGTATTAGCAGGTGCTCTAAAGAGAGTTGATGCTGGTAAATATGACCACTCATTATTGACAAGTGTACTTCGTCACCTTTATGCGATTGATAGTGCAGAGCAAAAAATGATAATGAAGACAGCTCTTCTCTCAGATATGAGCTTTAATGAACTCATGGAACATATACGTAGTCAATTTATTGTCCTCCAGCAAGAAGATGCTGAAGGACAATACTGTGGTCTTGGATTTGGAGAAGAATGCGTCAGTGTTGCAACATGGAAAACATGGGATACTCCTGACCATGCAGATATGGTTAAGACAACAAAACTATGTTATAAAGATCATGACGGAAAGAAAAGATGTGATCAATTTTTAGATTTCGCAGAATTTTGGATGGAGTTGAACGAAGCTTCATTTGGAGAATTTTTGAGCGGCATACCAACATTACGTGAGGAAGAGGAATAATATAATGCTAAAGCATTATGTTATGCTTTAGCATTATGTTATGCTTAAACATCGTGTTATGCTTAAACATCGTGTTTTGTATTAAAAATTAAAAATGAATGAAAATTAAAAGAAAAAGAAAGTTAATAAAAATGACTGAAGTTAGGTATGCGTATCGTTATATAAATTATCAAGAAGGATCTAAATATATCAACAGTGATGATTGGTTAGATCCTAAACCTGATAGAAATGATTTCGACATTTGTCGATCGGAAAAAATTCAGAATGATGCAATTACAGCTGATATTATCTACGTAGGTTCATTCAAAGGAAGAGTTTTCATAAAAATATATAATCCATAATAATAAACTCGGTTTAGAGGATGTCGAAGCCAACATATGAAGAGGTTGTACAAACTTTGAATCAGGCTGGAGTACCGTTTAACTCAAATACTGTTCAAGATATGTGTGCTTGTGACAAAATGCAGAAAATGTGCTCTTGTGGTAAGCCTATTTATCAAGGAGCCCGTATTGGAAAATATGCTATTGAATCATTTGATAGCGATTGTGGTTGCGGAAAAGGTAAGGCTCCACTTCCCGATCAATGATTAATATATATACTATATATATATAGTATTATTGTTTGTATTAAAGAGAAAGAAATGTCTACATTCAAAAACAATGATTATTTAAAGAATGATATACATGACCATTATTGGTCTAGCATACTTATACTTTTGTGTACTCTCTTATTAGACCAATAAGAGAGTTAACTACAGAACCAGTCGGTTCATGTATTAATTGTTAGCGCGATCAAATCGTCGAACTTCGCTATTCTTTATTTTCATGCCATTAAATCTCTTTTCAAATCCAACAGGGTCACCAATAAGACGAGAGATTTCTTTCATAAAATCTTCACGGCTTGGAATATTTCCCTTGTGACCTGCATCATTATACCAAAGTTTAAAAGCAATATAAAGATCTGCAAGAGGTACATAACTAGTACGACTATCAATTATTTCTATCTTATTATCTTTAAATTGCATGTATATATCACTTGAGTATTTGTATTTAGCATTTCTCTTAAGAACATCATCAGGTTCTTTGAGTTCTCCTCCATCTTCTAAGTATTGTTTGTATTTTTCAACAAGGATCCAAAGATAAGCATAAGCTCTTTTCTTAAGTTGAATATCAATATGACGATCAGCTTTAAATGTTCTTGTTTTCCATTGTTTTTCAATGGAATCTGGAGCATCACTTGTAAAACGAGAATCATGAGGAAGCCATACAAATCTTTCCCAAGAACCATCATCTCCAACACAAGATTTTGCATCTGGAGCCTCATTAGCATACATAATCAATGTAAATTGAGGAGCAAAAGTACCTCCATTTGAATATAATTTACGAGCCCATATTTCATCATTGCCTGTACCAGTTTTCATAAAAGACATATTAATTCGTTGATTCTTGTTAGCTTCATCTATCTGTTGTAAACGTGTACCTTTTGTTCCTGCCAACGCAGGATTTGCTTCACCAACTTTAGGAGTTTGTCCAACTAAAACTCCGAGAGGAAGCTTACCAGAATATTTTCCAAACGTATGTCTATCCAAAGTAGCGCATGTTGTCTTAGCATTATGAGCAGTTTCACCAATATTCATAACAAGTTTCTTATTAAGATTACCTCCTACCAAACACGTAGACTTATGTTTCAATGAAAAGTCAATAAGATCTTCCTTATATAATACTTTCTTATAGAAGTCCATCATATATATTACGTCATCACTTTCCCAAGATAATCCTTCATCATAAGGAACACCCATTTGAAGTGTTAATAGATCTTCAGGATATGCTTCTCGCATTTTCATTTTCTGAAGATCATAAACACCGTTAGGAAGTCCAAGAATATAACGATCTTCATCACAATTATTTTCGAAGTCATCAACGTAGAATATTTCTGCACATTCTCTCATCAAAGTTTGTTTACCGCCAGGATCTTTTAAACTTCGAATGATTTCAATGCATTTCTTTTTCATCATCTTGACTTCGATGTCATCTCCTGCGCCGGCTAGACCACCATAAATAGACTGAAAAATAGGAGCTAATTCTCTAGAGAACTTCTGTTTCATAGAATGACCTCCGCTCAAACTTTGCCATATAGACCCAGTAAAATGCCACCATCGTTGACTACCGACATCTGAGCAGACAAACATATCACCAAACAAAAACATCGTAATATCAGCTAATTCAGTGATAGAAGCAGTCTCCTGAAGAGCACCAATTGCAGCAGATAAAACCGTTTCCTGTTGCCATTGTTTAAATCTATTATTACTCCTCCTTCTTGCTAATGTTTTCAATGCAAACATTCCATGCATAGTTTTCTCATAAGATAACCACGTTTCTCTTATCTCTGGTTCAAAATGAGACGGAGAGTACCTCTCAAATAAAGCCAACGCTTGTTGCCCGATGGCATTATAAAGACATTGACCTATAAAAACCCAATTCTCACGATTTGCTAACCATTCTTGATCAATGAAACTAAGGAGTTTTTGAGATTGCACAAGATTGCTTGGAATATTAAACGCCTGATGTATGTCCATATTTTGTTTAAATGTACGGGAAATATTTTATCTGTTTTCAATTTATGGTTACTAGACGAATCTCGTTGCGTATATAAGCTAATTTCCTTGTTCACAAAACCCAATTAATCGATGATTGGCCTTTGGCTATTAAATATTCGTTAGCTTCATTGAAATGATTACATTTGAAAAATGTATTATGATTACCATGAGCTACCGGATGAGAAGCTTCTAAAACTAGGTTAGAATTCTTATAAATATAAGGAAGGAAATTTTGAGCATCTCGACCCCATAACATATACACTACATTAGTTTTCATCTTAGCTAAAAACTGTAAAACTCTAATTGGAAAGAATTTCCATATATCTTTATGAGCACCAACTTCTCCTACTCTAGTTGTCATTGCTCCATTAAGAAGTAATACTCCTTGTTCTGCCCATCTAGTTAAATCCCCACTTTCAGGTATAGTAAATCCTTTTACTGTTCTACCTAATACAGTGAAAATATTTGCTAATGATCTTCTTATAGGATCTCCTTCTCTGCATTCAAAACAACATCCAGTAGCAGAAGGAATTCCATTTTCAATTTGATAATAAGGATCTTGACCAATAATCACTACTTTAGTCATAACCCAAGGAGTCAAACTTAATGATCTGAAAATATTCCAAGGGCTAGGAGCAATTACATGCTTGTTTGTTCTGATCAACTTGGATAAAACTGTTCCTACATCTTGTAACTCGAGTTTATAAAGATCCAAAAGTTCACGCCAACCCAAAGGAATATGTTGTACGAGAAATTCTGATAACTTCTGGTTATCATAATCCGTAGAAATATTAAAAAATATTATATCTTTAACCGGTGGCACTATAATTACATCCATCTTTTTTGTTAATAACTACAATAAAAAGATATACATTCAATTTATATTATCACATATGATAATATTTGAAATTAATCGTGACCTAATTAGGTCTTGATTTATTCGAATCCTTCAATATCGATTTCAAAAGATTCTTCCTCTTCCTCTTCCTGTTCTTGTTCGGGTAATACTCCCAAAACAATATCAATTACATGGAGCCATGATTCTCCAACTTGAATAGAAGATATTATTGTATAAGGTCCGTTGCGAAAATAAACTTGATTATTCTTGAAATCAATGTCTTCATCATCGCCATCCATCATAACGATACTGCCTTGAGGTTTTTCACCAATATTTTGAAGATCTTGTAGAGATGAGGCTTCTTCAGTTATATGATGTAATGATAATTGTTCTGCTTTGTTTGGATCATTATCTACGATATTCATAGCATCTTCACCTCCATTACCAACTGAAAATTCCCCTGCAAATTGAGCCCATGCCTCATTTGTTGGCGCGAAAATTGTAACTTCATTACCTATTGCAATGAAATCAAAAATATTTTGACTATCGAATGGGATTGTGTTACTAAAAAGATTGTGTGATCCTGATAATTCAGGATCATTCAAGAATATTTCTTCCATCGAAATACTTTCTTCTCCATTTCCACTTTGGAAAGAAGGAGTAGAAGGAATATCAGGAGTATCAGAAGCTGATAATTCAGCTGTTAATTCAGCTTCTTTTTGAATGAAATCCATAAGAGGATTTTCTTTTTGAAGACCAAGATCTCCTTGAGTTTCGGGAGCAGTACCGAAATCCATATCATGGATATCTGCATCCATATCATGGATATCTGCATCCATATCATGGATATCTGCATCCATGATATGAATATCTGCTACTACAACTGGCGGTTCAACAGGCTCCATTATTCCCTCTTCCTTAGTTCTTCTCTCAACTTCTTCAGCAATTTTACGTTTGATTTTTCTGATACTTGACTCATCTTGGACTTCGCCAATAATATAAACATTTCCGTTAGAACCTGTATCAACAGATTGAATAGCTCCTGTTCCATAAACCATACCAAGACTGGATTTATCACTTTCAATTATAGGCACAGTAGTACCATTAACTGATTCAAGCTCTCCATTATTAGCAATCAAATCTGTTAACTCATCAAATGATATGACAATTGGTAAGATATGAAGATTCAATATCTTCACCATTGTAGCTTTATCCTTGATAAGATCGGCTTTTGTAACTTTGACTTCTTTGTAGAGAGCATTCCAAGCTGCATTGGTAGGAGCAAAAATTGTACCAAATGAATCCTGTTCAAATAACATTTGCAATCCAAGATCATTAATCCAATCATAAGTTTCACTCAACTCAGAATTATCCATCAAAGTATGTCCTAAATTATTCAATATTAACTGAGGAGGCGATAGAGATTCTTCCTCTTTACCTTTATCAGGTTGTGCAATACTAGCTCCCTTACCAGTAATTTGATTTCTAGCTCCAAATAGATGAAGTTTAGTTAGTGAATCACAATCAAATGGCCAACTGGCAGCATCATTCTTAGCCAATTGATATCCTACAAGAACTAATCTGAGATAACCAGCTAAACTCATAGTAATTAAAGCATCCAAATCATCAATATTATAAGGAATAACATTAGAAATTTTACGAATATAATTCCATTTGAAATTAATATCACTATCATTAATATTTAAACTATCATATGCAATATGACTTCCAGAAATGAATTCATGCATATTTATTATATTAAGTTCTTCCATAACAAGCTTAAATTTCTCTACCATAAGTAAAATACGAGGACATTCTTCTTGAGGTGCACTGGAAATCCAACTAACATCAACTTCTTTAGGTCCTGAAGGTTCTTCAAAAGACGGTATATCAATGCTAACACTTTCTGCTGGTTTAGCAGCAGGAAGCGGTGATAATGGTTTTGAAGAGTCAATACCAAGATCGTCAAAGATAGAGTTAGATGTAAGAACCCCATCCAAAACATATAGATTTCCATTAGTCAACTCAACAAATTCAATGTAGTTTGTTTCACCAATAGTCTTTTCTTCTTCAATAATGAATGTTTCCTCACCACTTTCAAGCGGAATAGTTCCATCACTAATGTCTTCTGTGGTATAGTGAGACTCAACTAAAAGTTTTTTACTTCCAAGAGTCATATCTTCAATTTTAAGTTTGTAAACATCAAGGAAATTCTGAAATACAACATCTGTAGGAACAAAAAGGTTAACATGTGAATCTTCAGAACTTAAAAGTTTAACATCCTCTTCATCTAACAGTGATCTGAATATAGATATATTATCGCGAGATAGAAGTTCTGTAATGACATCATGAGGATGAAATGTTTCATCCGGAATAAATGAAACATCCGGAATTTCTTCTTCCGGAAGAATTTGTTCTTCTCCGTCGGACTCAATGATTTCTTCTTCAATAGGAATAGCTTTAATAGAACCACCCATAATTCCTCTAAAGGTATCACACATTCTTCCAACATTATTCATATCAATTTGAGGGTCAAATGATGAATTGACGCGAGTTTGGTGAACAAAGAAAATAATCAAATCTCTTAAATATTCACTAAGATCTATGCTTGGTTTAGCAGAAAATTCTCCTGAATCAATAAGTGTAAGTCTAAAATCCTGAATGCTAGTAAATCTTTCTGGATCTACTCCAATCATATTCTTCAAAATTCCATGATTTGATCCATAAAGAACGTCACTAACCTTTAATATACTTCTCCTCTTCTTAGATGTATTGTATAATCTTTCAAATTCTTGACAAAGTTCATCATTTGTAGGTTTCACATCAACACTTGGTGTTGGTTTACCAACACTTGGTGTCGTCATGATTTCATCATCAAGCAGACCAGGAATATCAATGATTACAGGAGATCCAGCAGATGGAACCGGTTCAACGCTAGGCTTCTTAACGGAGGTTAAGCGTTTGATATTTTTGATACGTTTGAGCACTGAATCTGTTAATAACAAAAGATCATCCATCTTATAAAATCTAAGAGAACCAGATTGAAGAACTATATTTGAAATTTCGATGAGATCTTCCTTTCTTGCTCTTCTATTTGTTGGGTTGTTTTCATGAATGATTATTTTACCATCTCGAAAGAATTTGAATTTATGTCCATGGATACTGGATGCCATACTTCTTGGAGATGAAACTATTAATTGTTCAAGCGTTCCCGGACTCTGAAATGCATTTAATCTCAAAATATCCATGATTACATCTGAATTCATGAATTGTTCCTTGTTGATTTTAAAATCCTTGAAAATGGCATTTTGAATGAAATTATCATCTATTGGAAATACGACATAATTGCCTGACCCTAATGTTTTAACAAAGTCGGTTACTTCAAACATTTCAGCGAAAATATGATAAGTAGTATCACTAGAAGTACCGAACTGCATACCATGAATGAATTCAACGACACTGCGCTGAACTCTTTCATCTGTAGCCAAAGGTATCTCAGTATTCTGAGATCCAACTGCAGCTGCTTCTTCAATGTTTTCAGTTTCGATGGATGATATTTTTTGGGCCATTGAAGCAGCAATATCTACAGACTCTTGTTCTGATAGTCCTACAACAGCGTTTCTGAGATTAGCCATAGCTTGTTGAAAAGTTTGAAATTCAGTAATCATATCTTGATTATTTCTATCAACAACTGAGATGAATTTCAACAAATTAACATTCCATCTTGATCCAATCATAAGAATGGCAAGTCTTTGCTTTTGGGTCAAATTCTCTGATGATATATCAAGATCACCATCCATAATAGTGTCAACAATACTAACAGAAGCTTCTCCAAGGCCAAATTGTTGGGCATCAATGGTGAGAAGTTTGTCAATCATGTATCTGATAAGTTGTTTGGCCAAAAGTCCATGAGATAATCCTGATGTTGGTAGTCCTCTCTCATTTGAAAGAGTCTGTAATTCTGTAATTGATAAACTTTTAATATCTTCGTTGTTAAATATATCCAATAAAGCATGAGTCATATATTTAGTCCAATGATCTCTTAGAAGATCGCAAAGAGTAGAAAATTCAGCTCTTCTCTGTCTTGGCTGGTAGATATGATATCTTTCAAGAAAATTTTCTACATCTTCATATCGGTAAGGAGATTCTGAGCTTGACATACAACGTTCAGGATCAAAATTCTCGCCACAAGCAGTTTTAAATGTCGTTGACCCTTTTCTGAAGGGAAGTGGTGATTCACTATATGTAGGTTTAAATGTGCTTTTGATAATTCTATCGGTTTTCTCGACAGCTTGGCGAGAAACATCAGACATCAAATATCCGGTTTCTCCTGGCTTATGAGAAGCTTTCAAGGAACCATGACTGGTAACATTAGATTCACTAAGAAACTGTTTTTGGATCTTAAGTGTAATAACGAGTCCATCCTTCTTAATTCCAATATCTTTCAACTTTTTAGTAAATAATCCTTTAGCAGTTTCTCTTTTGAGACCTTCCAAATCTTTGATCATAGGTTGATTTACATTTTTAAGTCTAGCATTTAGAAGTTCAACAGCAGAAGTAGTTATTCCTTTGAACCTGTTATTTTTCAAGCCATGAAAAATCTCTTCCATCTTCCTTTCATTAAACATTATTATTTCAGCGAATTTTATTCGTTGAAATACTCGATCATCTACATCTCCTTTCTTAAGCACATAAGTACTTTACCAACAGCATTGTATCCTTTACCCTCTAATGTACAACCTAAATATTGATCTGTTGGAGAATAATTAATTTCAAC
>SDBT01000204.1_pt1 | contig 85501 bp, 121 predicted proteins | sample 2277101 | NCBI WGS metagenome assembly SDBT01 (sample SAMN10404973, study PRJNA504765) | marine sediment metagenome | isolation source: marine sediment core GS10_PC15, 103 cmbsf | place: Arctic Ocean: Southern Knipovich Ridge | collected 2010
TTTGGGTACAAGTGGAAAGCTCTTCATGGTGTCTGATGGAAAGAGCAAGTGCATTTCTCTTCGTACACTGTTCTACTTGCTCTTCGGTTACCATGGTCATTACAGGTTGGGGGACACGTCGTTTCTTCTTTTTCATATCACGCCGCATCTGGCCAGCTTCTTTGACACTGGCAATCAGATCATTGAACATTTCTTCTTTCATTTGTAAAGTACCTCGATGAATCTTAAACGGACACTGCTGCTCTCGCCTAAAAGTGTAGTAATGGTTACCAGACAGTGCCCGATTAAAACACATTCCGAAACTAGCTAACACATTTCAAATTGCCACTATGTGGGCGGTCATTGGTTAGCCCATGATAGCACCTCCTGCCTGCCGGGGCTTCCAGTCTACCTAATCCAAGCAACTCGTACGCTGCCATTGTACTTAACATGACGCGACCTTATGCACATTGCCCTTAGTAAGGGTTGTTCCGGTCCGCCATCAACACGTTTGCCTTCAATTTGTTGAAACATTTCTGCTATCCTCCAATGTAGTGATAGTAACCTCTGCTTGCAACTCCATACCAGTTAGTGCCTAAGACAGATTGTGTATCTCTCTCATGGCCACCCAGATAGAAATCATAGCAATCTGCAAGCTCACATGCTTCTTTAGAAGTTTTCATCCACTGATAAGGAATCGGGTTCTTCCAATTCTGTGGATCCTCTAGCTTGTTCATCAAAGCCTGAGCCTTTTCGGTAGGCTCAACGATATGGTCTACCGGTACGCCAATAGTGAGACCTTGCATTTCCACTGGAATTGTCTCAACCGGATGTTCTACTGCCATGACGTGCCTTTCGATTCATTGTTCCTACACGTATAGTATAAGACTTCTTTCGCCATAGACAACTACCTACCCAATAAAAACCATGGGGGAGGAACCCCAAGACCTTTGACGAACCTCCCCGACTCCTTGAATTTAACCTTTGTAGTCTTTGTGGCTAAGAACTTCACCTACTTCCTTGGCCATGTCATAGCAGAGGATCTCTCCGGGCTCGGGCCAAAGATCTAAATTGAGAAGCTTCTTCATAGTCTGCATCCCCTCATGAGTTAAAGAAGAAGTGACTTCATCTTCTCTTGGCACCCAATACTCACTAGGAGCATCCCAGTGAAGGCCTGTAACAGACATCTCTCCGCGGATCTCCCTATCTGCACATGTAAGATCCACTCCAATGTACAACATGTTCTTTTTCTTTTTACTCATAATGCTTTGCTCCAATAACCATAAACACAACGGGTTCCATTTCTACTGCAATCGCTAAGGTCGTTCATGACCCCGTCAATGACTGCACACAAATGCTTTGATAGCTTGACAATTATACGGCCATCAGGAAGTTCATCTGCTTTCAGGTGAACTTTACACCCTGTACCAATGCCCATACAAGCCTTCCAGACCAAACCTAACTTTTCACAAATGTAGCGTCTGGAGGTCTCTTTCATGACCCCCTCTCTTGAAGAGGATCTACTGTTACCATTGCGGGGACGCTCCATCTTAGCAAAGTCATTGATGTCGTCATAGATGGTTTGGTAGGGGATGCCAGTACAGATTGCAATGGCTCTGGTTACACAGTCACCTGTGGTCCCTTTGTACCCTGCTTGGGCACGACCACCATCATTGTAAGTCCAGAGTTTATTCATAATGTCTTTTTGTTTTTCTACAATAGCCAAAAACCAACTCCTCAGATCCACTCTTCATTCTCTCGAGCAACCTGTCTGCTTGAGCTTGTATTTTTTGAATGCCCAGGAACTTCGCTGATACCACAAACTCTTTTAGATGTTTTGGTAACATGGATGGAAACAACTGATGCATCGTATTAGTGAGCATTTGTTCATTAGTTTGTTTCATAATTGGCTCCTTATGCCTTTAGATTGAATTAGCTTACACATATAATATAAGAACTATCTTAAAAGAAACAACTGGATTTCAAATCTTTTCTAATTTATCCATCTGCAATATCACCCCGCTTCTGTCTACGACGTTCAATTTCACGACGTGGGACTTTGTAACGTGCGGGCTTGCCTCCTTTCATGTGCAGCTTTACAACTCCACATCCCTTGCACCAATAAACACCGGTAGCCAATTCAACCCACTCAGGTTTGCTCATCAGATCTCCTACCACATCCTTTCCACTGTCTTACGAGGGATGTACTTGAACTGTCCTGAGAAGCAACTAAGTTTTCAAATGTACGATTGATCCAATAAACAGCAGTGATAAATTCTTTTGATGTTCGTCTTCCACAAGCCAGATAGTGATGGCGACCACATACAATGCGGATCATCTTCGACTTCTTCAAGCCCAATTTAGCTAGTTCCAAAAACTGTTCCTCCGCCTCACTGCACAGTTTTTCTTTCCAGGTGTCCACCATTACCTCCTGTTCCACCAAGGCTTTCTTCGTGCCAAGGTTACAATCTTACCTTTGATGTTTTTAATGTCCCATCTGCCTCGAGGAAGAGGAAATGACAATGTGTCCCATCGCCTTTCACTAGAATCATTTGTATCAGCAGTAAGTCGATTGGATGCAGATATTCCTACATTCATGAACCCAACGGGAAGCACAACGAAAAGGGGTCTTCTTCTACGTCTCATGGCTTTCTATCTGCCTCCGTAAAGCTTCTTGGCAACATACTGGTACACTTTGTAGATCTCCGCTGCTCTCTCCGTTGACACGCCTGTCATCCCAACGATGTCATGTTCCTTAACACCATTAAGCATATTCAACAACGCAAGCTCCACATCATGTGCCGTCGGAGTGGGTTCAAGTGCCCATGTCTCCTCCACAAACTCTGTTGCCTTGATTAGCTTGGGAGGGGTGGAAGAGGGGAAGGCACCGCGGATACTGTTCACATGGCCCTTGTGCAAAGTCTGTGGGTGTCCCTGACAGGACTCAAGGTGTTCAAGAATCGGTTTATCTAAAAGATCCTTACACTGCATCTGGTTTCCTTTCAATTTCATCTGATCGGCCTGTAACAAAGTCACCAAACCTTATGCTCATTCTAAACCAACTGACAGGACCGATAGCTTGTGACCAGGCCCCAGTAGCCAAATCCATTAGCTGATAAAACCAGCGAGTGTTGCCCCATTCCTTCGGACCCTTGGTGGTGCGTATATGTGTACGGGCAAGCAGGATAGAAGAAGAAGCGTCGTAACTGATCTTTGCATTTTTCATGATGGTATGTATTCCTTTCCACTGGTTGCGGTTACACGTATAGTATAACGAAAAAAGGGATGGAGGCCAACTGAATTAACAGAAAGATTCCATCCCTTAGATTATCGGACTCAATTGTATTGTAAGCTTAGTCCACCCACTCGTAGCAGATGTTGATGAACGCGAAGGCTTCATGTGATAGCTCCTCATCCATTCGTCGATGTGCTATACTCTCACAGTCCAATACGTCTAATGACATACCACTCACTGTAAGGCAGAGGACGATCCTACTGTAATCATCAATCTCTGGATCCTCTACTTGCTCCACTTCGATGTTGTGAAGACAAGTATCCCCGTAAGACTCACTACAAATTTCCATCGCCTTAGAGACATCATCTGAAAACTCGTCCAACAGATTGCGAACCATTGTACCCTACTCCTTGTACTGTTTGGCACTTTGCTTATTCAAACGAAAGGCAAGTCTCCGCTCCCGATTCTTACTACGCCGTTCAATCATCTCAGGCGTCTCCTGGCAGAGCTCTAGGCCTCGCATACAAATACCTGGATGTTTTCTTTCATTATCATACATTCGATTCATCCTCGGATCCTGCTACAACCAATTCCTCTGCTTCTTTCTCCACTACCTTCTTGCCCTCTTGTTTCATCACCTCGTTCAAGTGCTCTGTGAAAGCAAACTGTACTTCATGTGTCTTCCACTTGGACTCCCATTGCCGTAGAGTGATGTTCATCTTCTTACCACGGCCTGCACAGGTTTCACGCATGGGCAGGTATGTAGAGATGTCAGGGTTAGTTTGATTCGCTCGGATGACAACCTTTTGCAACTTCTTTAGCTTCCGCTCCTCGTCTACCTGTAACTTGATGTATTCTTTCACAGACTCAGGCAATGGCACCTGATCCTCCAGCAAGAATTCTTTGAGGGTGAAGTCCTCTAATTTCAGGATCTTAGAATTGAGATAATCAAACACAGCTGCTTTGTCGATATTCGGAGCGATATCCTGAAGGGTTTCCATAAACTTCGCTATGGTATCAACTCCGGTGTCGAGGGATTCGCGTAAGCTCTCTTCCTCAGCAGTAGATGTCTCGGCCATGTGGACTTGGAATAGTTCCTCGTCTGGGTCCATGTTCATCCAGCTCAGGTGGATCTGGCACATCCTAGTGATGCCTTCTATCATTGCCCTTTGCAATCTTCTTGCACTCCTGGCAAACCTGATGTCTAGTTTCTCAATGGAGTCAGACCCGAGAGCCCCTGATGCCTCTTTAGTGTACGCTCCGAGCAGAGAGAGGGGTACACGGATTGCTGCTGCTAGCTGATTGCGGAGCTCCTCAAGGTCTACAATCCATCTGATATTTGGGTCACCGCCAATGTGCTCAATTGAAAGGTCTCCTACGTCACCCCAGACTGGTATGATGATGTCTTCCATGGTACTGAAGGGGTTGGACTTGGAATCGTATGAGGCGTTGGCAGACGTAGTATCAATGGAACGAGCGTTTTTCAACATGGTGGTATACTGATCCATCAACTCAGCTACCGCTTCTGCGTTGCCAGAGTCTACTTTAAGTTTGTAGATATAGCGGAGAATGCCTCGGGTCAATCGGGCTAGGAGAAGAGAGTCCTCAGCCATTCGCAGACGCTTGTAGGGGCCCAGACCATTTATGATCACGCTCGTCCCGTATTTCGAACTATATTGTTTTCCACTGGAGCCTAGAAGTGTTAAGCTCCTGAACTCGCTATGAAGCGGATCACCTGCTAGGGCCCTAGTTTTCTTCGCCCCGAGGATCCTAAAGTGCACATGCTCCCACGGCGGTATCAGAGCAGTCTTTGTAGTTGATGTATTAGATTGGGCTCCCCAGTCGTTTTCATAGAAGCCAATCAACTTACCATTGTAGTCAATTCTCCCCATGTTCACTGGATGCCTGTTGTCATCAATACTGACTACACCCAGGTCAGGTATGGCATTCATCTTCACAAACAGATCACCGTACAAGGCAGTGGTGTAAGCCCAGTCAAAGATTTTCTCTTCAATGTGTATGTCGTGCAAGAACTTGGTGAGGATGCGATGGTACTTCTCAGACTCAGATGTAATCCACACACTAGCGTCATGGAGCTGGGAGTAGTTTGTTGCAACCTCTGCGTATAGCTCTACGCCACTTCCTACCATCCAATGATCTGCTGCACGCGTAATGTCTTGGTACATCTCATAACGATTGTAGTTAATCTGGCTCTCTTCCTGAACCATCGACATAAGATCAGATGACCTGAGCCCAATCTTCTTCAGGCTATCAAGGTCATCGGATGACATCTTCCCCTGCGTTACATCGCTGGGCAGAGTCTCTGGCTTGGGATTCAGACCCTGGAGTAGGGTGAATGGGTTCTTCTTATACATTCCTTTAATCTCTCTACATTATACATAGTCATACATGTGTACGGATTGGCACACATGTATATAAATCTAATCAAAAAACCAGATGATAGATGCCCACAACGTTGTGGTACTGGTCTCCAAGGTCTCACACTATCATCTGGATGTTAGTTACCACTTCCCCTTGAACATAACTTGGGTTGGGCTATCCGGAGTCAAGAGCTCAGGATGGTCTACTTCAATGTCCTTCAACTCCTGGAACAACATATCATAATCATAATCACTGATCTCAGGCTCACAGTCGATGTAATACAACTCATTGTGATGTTGTATGAGTTTCTTGAGCTCGTCTATTCTTTTTTCTGGATCAGGACATATCATGTACAGGCTCCCTATCAAACCTCATTGATTGATTCTGTGATACCTTCATGTAATCAAGGGTACCGGGACTCATACACAACCAACGCCGCGTAGTAGTACCATCCACCATTACAATAGGAGTGTAGACCAGGTTATCATTAGTGCACTTTACTAGGACACCCACAGAAGCATCATTTGCATTCAACTTTGGCATCTGGCAATAGTGGTTGTGTTATATCCACCTCCCAATTTCTGATCATCTGGTCGAGGATCCTGCGTTCGATTGCAGAGTAATCAGCTTTTAGAAGTTTCTTTACACTGTCAGTGCTTCCAAACATCTATGGCCCTTTCAATTCATGCCATGATCCACCTTGGGGTTCATATTTATGTAGAATTCGAAGCACATCCATAGAAGAACTCAAGTATGGTTGAAGCTCAACTACACTTTCCAACTCTGCTTCTGTATACAATTGTCTGTGTGTATGGCCATAGGCATAGACTTCCATCACTAGATTCATTCCAGTCTTGTGCTGTGACTCAAGTCCATCAAATGAAAGTACAACCTCGTTGTCCTTGGTTTCACATGAAACTGTGGATCCGGATCTACCAGGAGAGAAACACAATGGACAACATCTGGAACCCTCTTCTGCGTAGAAGTACCTGAATTCCAGATCTATGTCACCAAACTCTTCTCGTATCAAGTCCTCGGCCTCAACAAAACATTCTGGAGTTAGAGAGATATTCATTTCTTCAACTGCTTTTCCACCAGGGACTTGAGCAACCTCTCCTTAGCACCAGGAAACATGTATTCATACTCCTCCGCTACTTCTCCGAGGATGTATTGAGTACCTGAAGATGTAACAATCGTTCCCTCCAGAGGATTCAATAATTCAATTGAAGACGTTGTAACAAATGTCCCATCTTCATGTCTTGGATGTCCAGTTACAACTCCTGACAGTACACGAACAAGAAGTTCAGGAGCTATGTAGGGTTGCTCTGGAATGAACACCGTCCAGTCATCAATTCTTACTTTTACCATCAGTAAATTTACTCCCACCGTTGTCTTGATCGTGTCAATCATATCATCTGAAAGAAGAATTTCCACCCCATCTATCCACAGATGCATACCAATAGAGTGGGAACAAAACAAAGGATCTTCTTTACATTCCCAAAGGAAAGGACATTCTCCACCACTATTTTTACTAACCTTGGGACTATGTACCCTGATAATGTCATCATTGCCTAGAGGGTCAAGTCCACGGTTCATGGTAAGATCATTATTGTACCATTCCAAAAGAATATCCGCTTGTCCCCATTCAATTGAAGCATCAAACTTCGATGCAAGACGATCCACTCCGCCCATCACTGCATCCAATTTGATGAAATATATCCTACCACCACCACGTAGGAATACCATCATGCCATGTTCAAGTCCAGTCTTTTTCATATGAGCCTCCTCAAACTATTTGCAGATTTTAGTACCACTACCGACAACACTCCTACGAACACGATGGCAGTCCAGAACCAAAGGCTTCCACAAAATATGACATATGCTTCGTACATCCAACCTTCACCTGACTCACATGCTACACCATAATCATATCTGATGTTAGCAATCTGGTGTGGGAAGACCATGATGCCGAAAAAGAAGGTGAACAAACTCAACAGTATGGTGAAAGCCACCCTGTAAGGCCAAACAGCTATGTTGATCAAAGTCCTGAAGCTCATGATAGGAAACTCCTTTACATCATTGCAATGAATGCAGCGATTGATAGAATGATCCACCTCTGACGGACTTCATGCGTCCGAATCAGATATTGGTTTAGTCTAGTCATTACTCGCCTCGAAGATAATGTTCCACCTGGTCCCAAGCAACATTCCCACTGAGATAGAAATTCAAGTCGTGTCCGTTGGATCCACCATCATGGTGGCTATAACGAAAGCCGGGCTGGATACTCCATTTACCATCGTCACCAATCCACCATTCAAAATGCAACGCCATCGTTTTGATCATGTGCTTACAGATACCGAAATGCTCCTTGTCAAATGCCCTGAAGGTGACCCGACATCCATCGTTGTTCCGGAATGGTTCAACTTGATCGACCTTTAACACTGCACCCAGATGGCCTTCAAGATGGTCGATTACATTGTCCAGGATCTGATCCAATCCTTTTTCTTTCAACCATGCTGTTTGCTCTGCTTTTGTCTTCATGTTGTTTTCCTTTCGTGTAAGTTATCATTGCCTACACGTATAATATAAGGTCTGTCTCCCGAAAGCAAACTAGTTATCCCAAACAAGAAAATTATTTTCTCGAAGGATCTGGCCATTCCCTGCTTCCTTGCTTACTTCCCCTAGCCCTGAGTCACAAAGGATGTATAGGATTAGGTCAAATCTGTCACGTGAAATGGACGATGCAAACTCAGCATACAACTCCTCCTCAGAAATCCTTTTATGGTTCTTTACACTTTTCCTGAAGTCTTTAAGAAGTTTGTTGCCGGCGGTGCATTGTTCTTTAATTGTCATTTAGTTTGTCCTTTCAATTGAATTAGCTTACACTTAGATTATAAGGTCTAATCCATGATTCCCAAACTGGAAAGGTATTGAGGCATCCAAACTGTCCAAGTGTTTGGTGAGTTGAAGTGGCCAGGATACAGGATGTCACCAGGTTCCACCACTTGTGTCTCAAGCGATTGTAGGAGGTATTCCAATCCTTCGGCCTTTGATAGGGACCTACGTGAAACAAAGCCAGCTAGAGCCACACAGGCCTGTTTAAACTTAACCTCGTGGGTAGGTGTAGGCTTGTATTCACGGTTGTTGGTGAGTTGACCATATCCTCTCACCATTTTCTTGTAAATTCTCATATCACATTCAACTTCAGGAATGTAATCTTTATCCAGGAAGTTTGAGAGGACAAAGTTTTCTTCTAAGAATCGTTCCCACTTCCTTGGAGACGAGGCGGAGGAGGAGACACCCACAGTAAGAAAGTCAGTCAGGCTCCATTGGTAATCCCAGTAGTATTTCGGGCCCTGGAGGACCTCGGCATAGTTGGTGATGGCAGTGCAGATCTCTTGAATGGTAAAATCCCTCAAAGGTTCCATCAGTTGTTTCCTTCTCTTCTCTGATAAAGCCAATGCCATCTTCCAAGGACCTGTTGATCTGAATTGGTTCCAGTAATCTCGAATAATTTCAATATCTTGGGGATCTATTTTCGACCTCAAATCTATTCTTTTCTCCTTGGTAATCTCCCTCCCACGACTTTTTTCCAATCTGAAGTATCTCTTCAAATCCCTGAGGTGGGTTTGTATTACCCTATTTTTTATTAAATCTAAAATACATAAAACATATATTATATAATAATTATTTCGCGTACGCACGCACGACGCGTGTACATGTGTACGCGTAATGTAATAAGTAGAAAAGTGAGAAGAGGCAAAAATCGGGGTTTTTGATACCTTGTTGACGGTCGTCAGTGTTTCCTCAACCTTATCATCAGTTGAAGAGGAGCAGTTGTTAATCAGGTTTTTGTACCTCTTTTGAACTACTTTTTCAAGTTTTTGGGTGAGTTGGTCTATCTGCAGATGATAGATGAATTCATTTGGTTTATCACTTTTTTCCAGTTTCACTAGGCCTAGTTTCACCAGAGACTGTTGGCACTCTATGAACTCTGTTTCATCTGTTATGACGTTGGAGAAGTACGAGTTGGAAACAATGATTGAAGACTTCTTCTGATAGAGGGATACAAGCAGAAGAGATCTCAACATTATCGCCGAGGACCATCCTTGGTCAGTCAGGTCTTCCATGAGGGGATGGAGAGAAGAAGAATGAGATAATTCTGCTAGTAAGATGTAGCCAGTTGTGTTATTCATTGTCACAGTTGAGGAATACACTGACGGCAGTGTTCAGCAGCATTTCCAGTTCCTCAATTTCCATCGCCGTAGGAAACATCTGGTTCCCGTACATCAATCCGGCACAAGGCTTCTTGATCTTCTCTCCATTGGGGCCAGCCAGATCCGATTCCATCATCATCGGCTGAAGGCATCCAACCAGCATGGGATTGACCTTCATTTTAATTTCACCCTTTCCATTTGGGGCAATGACGGGCACATCTACAAACAGTCTCTTAATCTTCATCCTGCGTTCCTTTCATGTACGAGAATTCAATTGGGTTAGTTTCATTTCTATTGCATCTCTGATGAGATTTTCTTCTTCAATTGTAAGGGATAGCTTTTCACGGATGCACATTCTGAATTGTCGAGGTTGTTTTTCAATGTGGGCTGTAATTTCTTTTGAAGGAAAGAGTACCTCTGAGATGTATACTTTCTCTTCGATGGTGAAAGAGGATAAAGAAAATATCAAATTTGAAGCATCTTTGAAAGCCCCAGAGGGTATTTGATTGAGGAGTAGTGGCTCTGATTCATCATCCTGTGAAGTACTTGGACATTCTGATTGTATGTTTACTGTCCTCCATGACTTTTTAATCAGGTCAGAGAAGTGGCACTTGATACCCGTGATTGCAAATGTCTTGGGACTAGCTTTCCTTTCTGGTTTGTACCACCTGTCCACCCATTCCCAGCAGACAATAGTTGCTTCTTGGACCAGATCATCCATATCAAGGCAACAAGGTTTCTTTATCTTTGGATAGGTTTGCCATGCCAACATTCTGATAGTTGGTAGGAGCTCTTTAATAAACGCATCATAATCTATCATGATTTCCTTTCATGGTGAACACATCCAAAGTTCTCCCCTACCCAGAAGCACCCTTCTTCATGATAATCATAGATCAAATGATCTTCTGATCCTGGCTCTCCTTGGTTTAGATTTCCTTGTCCTGGTTCATGAATTTTATCTTCCTTGGTACAAAAACCATTTATCTCTCTGTGTTTACATGTTATACATCTGTTCATGTCATGGGCCTTCTCTCCATTTCGATTTACATCCACACATTGCACGCGACTTGTTATGGGCCTGACACCATCCACAGTACTGATGCCCGGACATCCCTTCGTCACAACAATTGGCTCGTTTTAAATCATCATCCTTAGGAGGATCTCCCATTGCCTTAGTGTAGCTTTCTATAGTAACAACAGGTCCCTTTTTCTTATCTACCATGGTTACATTATAAATTGGGAAGGAATAAAAGTCAACTATATTCTAAAATTTCCTTGCTTTTTCTTATACAAGAGGTTATAATGTAAATACGACAGTTGTTATTTTTGAAGTAGGATATGAAATTGATGAATAGGAGGTGTAACATGCATAGAAACTAAATAAAGCACATTTGGGAGGAAATTCCTCCCATTTGAACTCTTTCATCACAGTATGTTATCTGTGTATGTATTTTTTAATTTGGAGGAATAAAGATGTCACACGAAGTTGAGACGATGGTACATGTCGGTGCCGTTTGGCATGGCCTGGGAGTGAATGTAGAAGATGAAATGACAGCTAAGGACTGTCACCAAAAAGCAGGCCTGGATTGGCTCTGTGAAAAGCAACAAATGGTTGTAGAACTTCCTGTTCATCGTATTGGAATGGAAACTAAGGTTGTTGTTCCAGGTAAATCTGCGGTCATGCGAATGTCGGATAACAAGATCCTAGGAGTTGTTGGATCACGGTATGAAGTCATCCAGAACGCTGCCTGCTTTGATTTTCTGGACAGTATTGTGGGATCACATGGTGCAACATATCATACGGCTGGGAGTTTGTTCGGTGGTAGGATTGTTTTCATGACCATGAAGTTTCCTGATACGATGGATGTCGGTCCTGACAAGATTGATAAGTACCTTCTTCTAACGAATTCACATGATGGCAGCGGTGCATTGCACGTGCGGTGGACGCCGGTCAGGGTAGTATGTGCCAACACATTGAATATGGCACTGGATCATCATACCAAGGCCAAGTGCTCCATTCACCACACCGGGGACTATGAGACCAAGGTCAAGGACGTCCGGGAGCTCCTGGAACTGACTGACCTGTACTTCCAAAATTCCATTGCGAAGTTCTCTGCGATGCAAGAGGCAGTGTTCTCAGATGATCGGATGGAGGAGTACGTTGAAATACTTTATCCGGCCACGGAATCCACTGATGGTACAATGAAAGTCTCTGCCAGGACGAAGAAGATTCGCAACACTGTTCTACAATTGTCACACACTGGGATGGGGATCTCCCCTGTCAAGAATACCAAATGGGGTGCTTTGAATGCAGTGGTAGAGTATATTGACCATCGTGCCACCAGACGGATCACCGTCGACAACGACCCGGAGGAATCCAGAATGCACTCTGTAATGATTGGAGCTGGGGCTGAAACCAAACAAAGAGCGTACAACATACTACAGGAGATGTAGTCAATGAAGGTACCTTGGCCTGCCATGTTCCCGATGCTCAATTTATGTACATTGAGCATCGGGAACATCCAAGGTTTTATCTCTCATGATGGTAACAACAGAATTGGAGCCGGGTATGATGACGTTTTTGTCACCACAGTTGCTGTCTCCATTCCAAAATTTACTCTGCTTTACTATGAAAAGATAGACCGTGAGCCTGTTGATGTAATAGAAGGAAGAGTAGTTGATCGCAATTTCATTGTCGACTACACCTTCAATAAAACTGGAGTTGATGTTTCTTTTGGATACATCTATTACTTATTTCATAGCCTAGAATTTCCTTCTACTTTTGCACAGGATTGGTACATTGCTATTGGTTCAAAGAAACTGTTCTTGAAACCCAGCATAGGATTTTATCAAGACGTACATGCCAAAGGCTGGTATGCAGATGTTTTTTTCAGTATTGTATTTTGAGGTGACTAATGGAAATAGATAAGCTATACGTGACAGCAATATTCACCACAGTTGATGGTGAAGCGAATGGCTTCTGGGGAGGCGGACAAGTGTCTACTTTCCTACGCCTAGCTGGATGTAACATCAGATGTTCCTGGTGTGACACCCCCCACGCTCTACAGATTGGTAGTGGAAAACAAATGACTGTGGATGAAGTCTATACAGAGTTAAAGGATTCTCGTAAGATTTCTATCACCGGAGGAGAGCCATTGGTACAATCAGAGGCATTGACTGACTTGGTATTCAGACTCAGCCAAGGTCGCTCAGTTGCAGATGGGGGTCCTCCACAGATATCTATTGAAACCAATGGGACGTTTGTACCCGGATTTGATCTTCTACATCCAAATACAAGTATCATCATGGACTACAAACTTCAAGGTAGCTTCTATGAAGATGGGATGGCAGGACTTGAACCATTCCAACGTCTCAGAAAACAAGATGTGTTGAAGTTTGTGATCACCGATGACGAAGACTATGGGCGTGCGAAAGAATTGATTCGAGGTGAACTCGGGCATCGACACATTGGTAGTAAGGGATGTATAGCCCGCAAAGTATTCAGCCCCGTCATTCTGTTACGTGATGAGTTGTCCAATGATTATACCTGGGCCACCAAACTTGCAGAGAAGATCATTGAAGATCGGTTGTGGGATGTCCAATACAGCCTCCAAATTCACAAGGTGTTGTGGCCTGCTTCAAAGACTGAAAGGTGAGGGTGCAGTAAACAATGAAAAGTTTTATCTGCAAAAGGTGTAAAAATAAATTTTCTGGGTATGGGGATAGAAAATTTTGTACTTACATTTGCTATAAAAAATACAAAAAAACACACCATAATAAATATTCTAATTGTCCAAAATGTAAAAAGGAATTTCTATCTAATATTTCTTCTAAAAAATTATATTGTTCTAAAAAATGTTATAAGCTTGATGTTCCAAGAAGGAAAGAAATATGTAGCAAAGCAGGAAAAGCATATGTTGCCAATAAACAAGCACGCCCATGGACAACATATAGAAAACGAGCACTTGATAAATATGGGCCCGGTTGCTCAACCTGTGGAGACATTCCTAAAGACATAAGAGATAGTGTAGTCCACCACAAAGACGGAAGAAATTACCCGGGAGGAAATCATACTATTGAAAACCTAGTGGTGATGTGTAGAAGTTGTCATAACAAACTAGCACCACAACATCATAAAATGATGGGGGATCGTCTTGTTGAAAAGGATGTAGCAAATATGTTACTACATCTTAAATTAGATGTAGAAGATCCAAATTTAAAAGACACTCCAAGAAGAATAGCCACGCTATATGATCATATGTTTTCTGGACTTAAATCAGAAAATAAACCCGATTTTACAGTTTTCCCCAATACAAAACCAAAATATGATCAAATCATATTGGTTAGAGCCGATTTTATGAGCATGTGTTCCCATCATTTTATGCCTTTTTATGGTGAAGCATATTTTGGATACGTACCAGATAAGCATATTGTTGGGCTGAGTAAAATTCGAAGAGTTCTTCAATATTTTGCACATCGACCCCAATTACAAGAAAGATTAACACAACAAACTATTGAATTGTTGCATAAAAAATTAAAACCAAAAGGGTCTATGTTAGTTACATATGCAAAACATATGTGTATTATTGTAAAAGATCCTTCACAAAAAGATTCACAGACTGTTACTTCAGCAATTAAGGGATGTTTTAATACACCTGCAATAAGAAATGAATTTTTACAATTAGTAGCTGCACAACAAAAATAATAGTTAGGAGATTGTTACTATGCCATACATTGACCAGGCGGCTAGAGTGAAATTGGACAAGTGTGTTAAGGACTTGCCTTTCTTTGGAGGAGACGAGGGGCTCGGGAAGTTGACAGAAGTTGTTTCCTTCATTGGAGCACAAGCACTAATGGCAGGTGGGGAAGGATACACAGCTGATTATGATGCCCTTCCTTGGAAGCCTCAATGTGTTGATGACTGGAGTGGCCTTGCAAGGGGAGAGTACAACTTCCTCGTTTCAATGGCGTGCCATCAATATGCTCTGTGTCTTCGTCCTCCCGGAGCAGAACATTCAAAGTATCAGACTTACAATGATCTTGTAGGAGCAACTGAATTTTGTATTGGATGTCTCCAGACCATAACAAATGATTTGGATGTCCTTGTAGTTGTTAAGGCCCTTGGTATCCTACGATGTAGTCAACTTGAAATGTACCGAGTGGTTATTGCTGGCTATGAAAATATCAAGATGCTGGCCAACATGAACATCTCTGAACTGGACAAACCATTTTTTGATTCCTTGGAGAATGATGGCTAAGAAGAAAAAGAAGTTCAAAGTCAGACGGAAACTCGACTATACTTCAGGCCGTGAAAAGAAGGCACTTGATGTAATGAATGATGCTATCACACGTGCTTTCCCTGACGTAGATGACAGGAAGAAGTATATTCGGGCATTGAGAAAAGCTGTCGAAAAAACACATGAGGATGGGGAAGAGTAAAAATGCTTCCTAAAGATCCAGAGAAGCATCAAGAATACAGAGACAAGCTATCCAAAGCAAATAAAGGAAAACCGCGTTCTGAAGAAACAAAGTTAAAGCTATCCCAAAAATTGCAAGGTCGAACTCTTTCTATTGAACATAAATTGAAAATATCAGAAGTAGCCAAGGCTAATGGTCATGGAAAATGGATGAAAGGAAAACCACGTTCAGAAGAAACAAAACTAAAAATACGACAATCACAAAGAGCTAGATTTGAAGGCATTGAAAGAGGTGTTGATGTAAATGTTTTATCTAGAAGTTGTTGGGAGTACACTGAATGGAGAACCGCAGTCTTTGAAAGAGATGATTACACGTGTCAGGATTGTGGTCAGGTAGGAGGAAAATTAAACTCTCATCATATTTCTCCATGGGATGAATTTCCTGAACTTCGATATGTAGTTTCAAATGGAAAAACATTATGTGGAAATTGCCATGGGCGAGTTCATAGGAAAAAGAAAGAATAAATGGAAGAAGTAATTTCTCAAAAAATTCAAGATTCGTTCGTTCTCTTGGCAATTACGTCCACAAAATTTCTTAGGGCTACTAGAAAGACAGTCCTGCCCTCCTATTTCTCTTCAACTGTTACTGAGGACATCATTTCCTGGTGCTATAAGTTCTTTGATCAATTTGAAACCGCCCCCGGGAATCATTTACACGACGAAGTAGAACGACACTTGTCTACTAAGACAGAAGAACAGAAAGAACTTTACATTTCATATCTTCTTCGTTTACAAGAACAAACTCCGGCAGATCCTAAATATATACTCAGCAGAATCAATGACTTCATCCACGCCAGAGAGTTTGAAACTGCGTCAATCCAATTCGCGGAACTGACTGCCAAGGGCAAGTTTGAAAAAGCCCGTGAGCTGATGACCAAGGCCTTACGCTCTGGCATCGCAGAAGAAGATGATGGCCTTAACTACTTCTCTAGTATGCTGCCGTCTTACTTGGGCGAAGGAGCAGAAGGCAATCGTCTCATGGGACTGGGCGTGCCCTACCTTGATAACATGCTACCTCGAGGACTATGTCGTACTGATTCCGTGACTGTACTGGGCGGATTCAAAGGCAGGAAGAGTTGGTTCATGTTCCATCTGGGCCGAGAAGGCCTTATCAATGGAAAGAAAGTACTTCACATCTCCCATGAAATGTCACGGGATGCAGTAGAGCAAAGATATGATAGGATTCTAGGACGACTGACTTCAGAGAAACATTCTATTCAAGTTCCATTTGAAGAGCTTGATGATCAAGGCCGTCTTCTTACAACTACACAGATACGCGTGCACTCTGTTCATGAAACAGGACAGGTTGCAAAGGCTCGTAGAAAAGCTCTGCGGTACGGCGGACAGCTCTGGTTGAAGAAGTACCCTCCCCTCACTGCTACAATGGATGAGCTTGAAAGGTATCTTGATCACCTTGAGACATACCATGGTTTCATTCCCGACATTGTTATCAATGACTACATTGAGAAGATGAGGCTTCCTTCTGGAGTGGAAAGACGTGATGGCATCCATGAATATTACATGATATCCAAACGTATTGCAGATGAACGAAACATTTTGATGGTCACAGTAAGCCAGGTGAACCGGCAGTCCCTTCGGAAGAAAATCCTGGATCAGCAGTCCTCTGCAGAGGACATCAGAAAGATTGGTGACGTGGATCTGGCCCTGGGCATCTCTCAAACCACATCACAGGCCAGGAGTAATTCGGATAGAATGCAATTGTACGTCTTGGCAAACAGAGAAGGAAAGCAGGACATGGGATGTAGTTTTAACGCCCAATTGGACGCAGGTCAATTAGTCCTTTCTACTTGGCCCTTGAAACTTCCAAAACATGATGATGAAGAAGATGATGAATAAAAATGCCCCTTCCTAAGGATCCACAGAAGGCTCAGGAATATAGAGAAAAGCAGTCTAGAATATCAAAAGCTAGGTGTACTCCGGAATACCGAGAAAAGATGTCTCGAACAGCTCAGACCCACGGGGTAGGATTATGGATGAAAGGCCGAACTTTTTCTACTGAAACAAAACTAAAAATGTCTGAAATAGCAAAAGCTAGAGGTTTTGGCCTATGGATGAAAGGAAGAAAAGGAAAAATACATTCTGTTGAAACAAGATTGAAAATGTCTCAATCTCATAAAGCAAGGTTGAAAGGAATTGAAAGAGTAGATGACTTACGACCTCATCAAGGGGGGTCTTGGGAATCAGTAAAATGGCGAATAGCAGTATATGAAAGAGATGATTACACTTGTAAAAACTGTTTAGAACGAGGTGGGGAATTGAATGCCCATCATATTTTTTGGTGGTCTGAGTATCCTATATTTAGATATGAAGTTTGGAATGGTGTAACCTTATGTGTAAGGTGTCACAAGAAGATACATAGAAAGGAAAACAACGAGTAAATTTGATTTTAAATCTCTGACCATTGAAGAATGTAAATTTGTTCTTGAGGAATTCAAATTTAAACTTGAACCGTATTGGCATCAGTATGTTTCAATGGTATTCGGAGCAGAGAGAACTCGGGTTGGATTTTTTCATGATGTGGGCACTGGAAAGACCCCCTTAGCTTTGATGCTGCAACAAGTTTGGGGTGCTGGAAGGACTCTAGTAGTAGCACCCTCTTCCGCATACAGTGCTTGGGAAAGAGATGCAAAAGCATTTACTGATTGGAAGATAGCATTCGCTACAGGGACAAAGAAAGAAAGGCAGAAAGTATTCAATTCTTCTGCTAAGCTCGTGGTCATAAACTATGAGGGATTGAAATCAATCTACGGCCATCGAGTACCTACACTTGATAAGATGACTGGGCGGATGGTCAAGAAGCATAAGCTCAATCCAGTTGCTATCAATACCTACAGATTTGATTCACTCATACTAGACGAGGTCCATCGTTGCAAAGCTTGGGATTCTTTACAATCAGCAATTTGTTATGAAATATCATTGAGGACCAAGTACACCATTGGCATGACCGGCACACCAATTGATGATTGCATGCTTGAACTGTTTAACATCATGAAAGCAATTGATCATGGGGATTCTCTTGGTACCAATTTTTTCTCGTATTGTTTGAAATACTTCCACAAAGGCTTCTTTGGATGGGAACTTACCAAAGGGGCTGATATACGAATCTTGAAGGCCATTGAGAAGAATGTCATCAGGTTTGAAGATGTTGAATGTTTGGACATGCCCATCACTGTCGAACAAGTAATTGAATGCACACCTACTCCTGAGTTCCTTCGTCTCCAGAGGCAGTTGATCAAAGAAGGTTGGTTTGATTACAATGATCAGAGAGTATCTTCTGATGGACAGCCTACCAAGAGGGCCAATCTGCTCAAAGGACTAGCATCAGGGTTCTTCTATTGGACGGATGAGGCTGGAGAGAAACATACTACATTGCTTGACAATAATCCCAAGGCAGAAATGCTGACTGATTTGATATTAGATACTGGGAGAAAGTTGATAACCTTTTATCATTGGCAGGGTGAAAATGATGTGCTCCGCAGAGCTTTGAAAAAGAAGAAGATTCAATTTGTTTCAATACATGGAGGACAGACAAAAAATGAGAGAGATCATGTCATCCATAGGTTTCAAACTGATCCGAAGTGTTTGAGTATGATCGCACAAGACGGATGTGGTCGCGAGGGTTTTGACGCAACCGCATCAAACATGGTGGCCTTCTTTTCTCCTGTTGGTTCCCCTTTGATCAGAAAACAGTGTGTTGGCAGAGTGAGAAGGAATGGACAAGAAGCTGATAGATGTTATGTGTATGACATGGTCCTGAAGAACTCACCTGATAAGATGATGATTAAAAACAGAGGTGATCGATTTAGTTTCGTGGCGTCAATGATGGAATACATGCGGGACTACGGAAAGCAACATGGATAGGTATATACAAAAAAATATAGCTTGTCCAGAAGGAATGGTACAAATTCCAGGGTTTCCTAGATATTATATCAACCGTAAAGGTGATGTATGGTCTCAATGTTCCGGAAAGTATCTGAAGTCTATTGGCAGCGGACATTATAATTCAATTGCATTATATGAGAAATCAAATGTTGTGTATTGGTCCAGAGCAAAAGCACTTCTGGTTACTTTTGTACGTCTTCCAAATCCAGGTGAATACGCACGTCACCTAAATGATGACAAGTCTAATGATAGTCTTGAGAATTTAGCATGGGGAAGTCAAAAACAAAATGCTGAGGATGCTGTTAGAAATGGGAGATTGCCCAGAGGAGAGGGACACTACAAAGCTAAATTGTTTCCTCTTGATGTAGTTAATATTTTGGTTAACTATGGAAAGAAACAAGCATTATGTAAAACATTTGCAGAAGCATATGGTGTATCCTGGTCTACTATAGGTTCAATATGTGCAGGAGACTCATGGAAACACATTTATCGGATAGTGATGGGAAAAAGTGGAAAACCAGATTGATCAAATAACCTCTTTGTTGTTAGAATTCGACATTGAGTACTGGCTTGATGGGAAGAACGTCTCCTATGGTGCTGTCAATGTATGTTGCCCATACTGTGAGGATCCTTCAAACCATTGTGGTATGTTCCCGACTACCATGATATTCAGCTGTTGGCGATGCAGCTCCAGAGGTCCTGTCTTTGTCCTTATCGCCACACTCCTCAACATCTCCCATGAGGCTGCAAAGAATCTCCTCAACATAGATATCATTTCATTTAAGAAGGGCACGACCGAACAACTGACTGACATCTTTAAACAAGCAAAACAAAAACAAGAGGAAGATAGAGAACAGGAAAACGTGTTCCTTCCCGAATACTCTGAGAGAATTACTACAAAGACATCGTGGCCTCTGCTTGAGGAGTACTTGATAAGACGACAGATCACAAAACAAACTCTCATTTACAATCAATGTAGTATTTGCAGGGTCGGCGAGTCCATGAATCGCTTGATAATTCCTGTGTATTCAAAAGGAGATCTTGTAGCATATCAGGCTGCCGACCTCACGGGACGAAGCGAGTTAAAGTATAAAACATCTGGAGGACACATAAATGATTTCCTCTATGGATACGATGCAATTGATAACATGATGTTTGTTTGTGAGGGCGTACTCGATGCATGGAGGATTGGAATAGGGGCGGCATGTTGCTTTGGAACTTCATTAACAGACATCCAGCGACAACTGATCATAGACAAACAGTTGGAGTGCTTAATTTTTGTCTGGGATCATGATGCCTACTGGAAACAAAAGAAGCAGTCAAGTTGGTTCGGACCATTCATTGAAACAGTAAAATACGTTTGTCTTCCCCAAGGATATGATCCTGATCGCTACGGAAAGACGTATGGAGAGTATACTCTTCATACACGAATTGTCGAAAGTCTTTTTCCATAGGAGATTCATACCATGAGAATTGAAATTACAAATGGCTACGTCGTCACAACTGATGGCCTGAACTACGTCCTCAACAAAGCCGGCATCATCCAGAAAGGTCCCAATGAAGGGGATGCGTGTTTAGAAGCTATTGGGTTTTTCCCCACACTCGGTATGTTGGCCGATTCCTTGATTAACCGGATGGTACGACAAAGTGTGGTTGAACAACTGCATGAGTTGGACGCCCAAATCAAACAAATTACAAAAGATTTTGAGTCAGCGATACTGATTCAAGACGGAAAGGAAAGTCCCGCCCATGCCTAAGCCCCTGGACGTGAAGTATCTGTACTATTCTGTCAATCAAGCAGATGAGCCCAGCATATACAAAGCTACGGCCCACAAGCAGGGCCTGCTACTATTCTCTTGGGCAACAGAGGAAGTGGCCAAAGCCGAAGGTTTGAAGTTGTCCAAGTTACTTGGGGTAGGTTTTGAAGCCTCAGGTCCCCGCCTAACATCATCAAAAACACAAGTGGCATTCGAAGTCCACACTCAACATGACTAAGGAGAAGTAAGATGGAATCAGATACGGAAAACCTCACCCTATTGGGGCAGGGAGCTACGAAGTACCCATTCAAACCAGAGGATGCTATTCTTGAAACATTTGATAATAGATGGAGAGGCCATAAATATGTTGTAGAGCTTGAATGTCCTGAGTTCACTAGCTTGTGTCCCAAGACTGGACAGCCTGATTTCGCGAAGATAAGCATTGCATACATTCCAAACAGGAAGTTGGTGGAGTCGAAGTCTTTGAAGTTATACATGTTTTCATTTAGGAATCATGGTGAGTTTCATGAAGATGTCATAAACCGTATTGCACATGATTTGTATCTTAAAATGCTTCCATATGTTTTAGCAGTACGAGGTGACTTCATGCCTAGGGGAGGTATCTCTATCAATCCCGTATCAATCCTTCCTGAACCAGATAAACTGGATGAAAAGTTGTACCAGCGACTTTTAGATCATTGGCAAAAGGTAGAGTAAATATGGAACCTCCCATATCTTTACTTGAAGCATTTACTCTATGGCATGATCTGGTTACAGAAGTTATGGTGAAGCATAACATGACCAGAAAACAAGCTGCAGATTATTTGATAATGAGAAATGAGAGCAAATGAGTGTTGAAAAAATTCATCTTGCAAACATACTGACTCCAGGCAAGTCCACTGCTATGGTCATGGGCCTAGCAGATGTTAAAAATGGCCATGCCACGTCTCTGGAAACCTTCTGGAAGAAGAAGGCCATCCAGAAAGTACTTGATGCCAATCCAGACATAGAGCTGTTCCTTGATAGCGGAGCACACTCGTTGTTAAACCATCAGGTGGGCCTAGTCCAAACGTCTTATGACACAGGCATTGAAGGGGAACAGAAGGACAGGGACAAAGACGGGAACATGATATTCTCCGAACAGGACTTTGAAGATACTTTGGATACAAATCAAAAGATATCATATGCTAGCAAGAGCAGTGGGGCGGTCCAATCCTTCACTGACTTCAGCTTCAATGAACTTCCTGAGGTGAGACAATATCTGAAGGACTACATTGAGTTTGTCCATAAGTACAAGAGCCAGTTTAACGGGTATGTCAACCTGGACATCGTCTACAACGCTGAAGCTAGTTGGAAGAACCAGGAGGAGATGGAGGACAATGGCTTATCTCCTGTTCCGGTATTCCACTATGGCGAGGACTTCAAGTGGTTCAGGAAATACGTGGACAACTACCCGTACATTGGGATCGGCGGGGTGGCAGGTGGAATCACTCTGAAACAGTTCGTCAACGGCTTGGGGGACAAGGCCTTTGAATACATCCAGGCAGTGAACCCTGACATCAAAGTCCATGGCTTCGCCGTTACCTCATTCAGCTTGATGCACAGGTACTCCTGGTACAGTGTGGACAGTACCACATGGTTGAAGCTAGCGGCGTACGGAAAATCAATCATTCCCAGATATGATCACCAGGCGAAGGCGTTTGATTACACGTGCCAGCCTCTTCATATCTCAGTTTCAGACCTGTCTAGAATCAAAGCCTCTCATCATCCGCACTACTCAATTGCTTTGAAACCCAAGGAAGTGGATGCAGTGGAGATGTATTTGGATGAGATTGGAATTGACCGGGTGATGCTTGGAAAGGATATCACCGAGCGATTCAAAGTAAACGTATACTACTATCGAAAGCTATTGGAAGAAGGTTCCATCAAGAAGAGAAAGATTTTCCGAACCACCAACTCATTTTTCTAAAGAGGAAAAACAAATGAATGTAGACAGAAGAATGCTCATCGAAGCACTTCAGTGTGTGTTCCCAGCCATCGGGACCAATGCTCTGCTTCCGGTGTTCCACAACGTGAAAGTCACCGGAAACCTTGTAGAAGGAACGGATGGCAGTATCAAAATAGAAACGACTATGCGGCAGGATATAGGAATGAACTTCTGCGTCAATGCCGGAGGATTTCTAGGGCTCCTAGGTACTTTGAAGTGTGAGGACATTGAGCTCAATCTAGAAAAGGGCAAGCTTCTAATCACCACTACAAAGCTTGAAGGTGAATTCAAACTAATTGATGAAGCAGACTTCCCAACAATTGTTTTCTCTGATGCCCTGGTGGAGTTGAAGGATGGTCCTGGTCTCAATGAAGCTCTTACAATGTGCAAAGTGGGTGTTTCTCTTGATGAAACCTCTGGGGTACTATGTGGAGTCATCTTTGAAACTCCGGATGAAGCAGGAAATGATTTCTTGTATTCCTGTGACCGATTCAGAATCCTCCGTGCCAAATGGAAGAACCCATTCTCAAGCAAATTCTCAGTGCCGATCAAGTTCATTGACATCCTTCAGAAAAGAATGGAGGAAGTGATGAAAGTTGATTACGTCAATGATCGTTTTCAGGTTGAATTGTGTGATGGAACCCGGATGTCGACATTGGTACATGCAGGTGAATTCCAACCTCTTGGTAGCTTCTTCCCTGACGCAGATGCAGAATTCATTCAAATTGGATTCGGCGAAGACTTCAAGGTAATCTTTGAAAGGCACATTCAGTTCCTCAAAGGAATGGACATGGTGGACAAGGAAGTAGAAATTACGACTAAGGGCAAAGTATGTACATTGAAGTCCCATGCACATCAATTGGGAGTCCTTGAAGAAACAGTTGAGATTGATTCAGATGCTGAGGTTAGTCTTCGGATCAATCCAGTGTTCCTTGAAAAGATATTGACAAAAGTTTCCTCCTTCAGGTACTACATGGACAAGGGGTTGGTCCTCTTCCTAACCGATGAAATGGAGTACTTGGTCCAAACGAGGTCGTAATATATGGCACAACAAGCGTTCTTCCTAGATCCCTATTCTATCCTCCAAAAAGAAATCGAGGAGGAAGAGAAGAGGAATCCCAAGAAACAATCAAAACGACGTTCCCCGAAGAAGACTGGGGAGAAGAAATCACGCTCTCCGGGAAGCTCCTCAACTGTGTATGATTGTGAGCGGTGCGGGCTGTACAAAACATGCTCTACCAAGAAGCCTGCGGCACATGGGCATGGAAAGGCGGGGATTCTGTTAATTGGGTACAATCCGGGACGTGATGGGGATCGTCAGGGACGGCCGATGGTAGGAGCAGGCGGGTACCTTCTTCGCAAGATTCTTCGTGAGTTTGGGATCAACATGGAAGAAGATTGTTTTACGACCACGGCCATCAAATGCTGGCCGGGACAGAATGACAAGGGGAAGAACAAAGAAGCTTCTGCCATTCAACTGTCTTGTTGTAAGGTGAAAATCTTGGCAGAGATAAAAGAGTTGAAACCCTCTTTGATCATCTGTTTTGGAAAACAAGCTATTCAATCCATCGCCAAAGTGGATCCATTTTCTTCAAACGTGTTCACTTCCTCTACCATCCACGGCCTCACCTTTCCTGACCATGAGCTTGGATGCTGGGTTGGGTGTGCTTTCAATCCAAATGAGATCCAGGCCAGCAAAGATGAGAATTTGGATCATACAGCTGTATTCAGAGAAGACCTAAAGAACATCTTGTCCCATATCGGACAGCCCCTCACACCGAAGCTGACCAAAGAAGGAAACTTCCTGACTAAAACAGCACAAGAGGCGATTGAGACCTTGGAGATGTACTGCGAGTACACCATTCCCACAACATTTGACTTTGAGACCACAACGCTTACACCATATGAAGAGGGTGCAAGGATCATCACCGTCTCCATCACCCACGAAATAGAAACATCCATTTGTATACCGATGGACTACATCGACCCCAAGACCGGGGAAACATATTACACTGAGGAGGAGGAGACAGCTGTGTGGGGTGCTTTCCGTGAGTACCTGCTCAGTCCTGCTCCAAAGATCGTTCAGAATCTGAATATGGAGAACATTTGGTGTATGGAGATGTTCAAGACGGAGATGAATAATTTCATCTACGACACCATGATTGGAGCCCATGTCGTAAACTGCAGGGACAACACAACTGGATTGAAGTTCATGGCCTACAAGCTGGCTGGGCACGTGTATGACACTCTTACAAAAGACCAGAAAGAGAACATGGCAAGCGTGCCTCTTTCAGAAATTCATGATTACAACAATTTTGATACCAGGTACACTCACTGGGCATGGGAAGATCAAAAAGCTGCATTGGCTCTGGATCCAAACACTGAACGATTTTGCAAAGACTTTATGACTGGGGCGGAGTTTCTTTCAAGACTCAAACATCGTGGGATTCAGATAGACCGAGATGTGCTCAAAGAAATGAAGGAAGATGCTACAAAGGTTCGTGACAACCAAATTGCAATTATTAAAGGCCTGTCATCTGTACAAGTGTATGAGGCGATGGAAGGGAAAGAATTCTCTATCACTTCCACGCCTCAGATAGGGAAAGTGCTATATGACAAAGAGTACATGGCACAGCCGGTAGTGGCAAAAACAACTGGTGGAGCAGCTGCTTGCAATAAAGAGGTGTTTCCAATTATCTTAGAAAACGCTGTTTCAGAGGAAGTCACCCAATTCATCAATGCCATCATCCTATTCAGGAAAGTGGATGGAAGTGGGGGCACATTGAAGCGGATTGGAGGATTTGAAAAAAGCATGGATGCCAAGGGAAGAATACACCCTAGTTATACATTGAATATTGCTAAAACTTACAGATCTTCTGCTACGGATCCTAATGTGCAAAATATTCCAAAACATGATCCCGATCAGAAACTCCTCCGCAAAATAATCATTCCTACACCAGGTAACATTCTACTTGAAGTCGATTACTCCGCGTTGGAAGTACGGATCATTGCAATGGAATCAGGTTGTCCTGTGCTAACACAGCAATTGACCGACAATGTAAATTTCCATATGGAGTGGACAAAGAAGCTGTATGCCAAATCCAAATACGTCTGGATAGACCTATCACCCAAACAGCAGGGCTTGTTTCGCTATGGTGGTAAGAATGGATTTGTTTTTGCCTCCTTCTACGGCAGTGTTCCAAACTCCATTTCATACTACGCTGATTTCAAAGATGCAGAGATTGGATTAGAACACATCAAAGTAGTTCAAGCTGATTTCTGGGAAACGTATTCCGCGGTAAGAAAATGGCAGTTGGAAGTGGTGGAACAGTATAACACTAATGGTTGGTTTGAAGCACTGCCTGGATTCAAACGACGAGGAACATTATCGTTGTTTCAGCTGTACAACAATCCAACACAAGGAACAGGCTTTTTCTTATTCCTTGATGCAGCGGCACGTGTTGATGCAGAGATGATTCGACGTGAAATGAAGTCAAAGATGATCCTTGAAGTTCATGACAATTGTACCTTTGACGCAACGCCAGAAGAAAAAGATGAGATCATCCAGTTGACTACAGAAATCTTTGGTTCAATTCGCTATCCTTGGCAATCAGTTCCCACCCCCGTAGAATGGGAGATGTCAACAACAAATTGGTACGATATGTCTCCACTTGAAAATGAATAAAATTTCTCTTAACATGAAAGCCATTCCTGGATTTCCAGGTTATTATATAAATTTAAAAGGACAAGTATGGTCTGACAAATCAAATAGGCTTTTGCTTATTGGTATACATACCCAAGGATATAAACAATGCTGGCCGTATACAAAACCTGGAAAGCAAAAAACATCTTCAATTGGAAGTTTGTTGTTGACTACATTTGTTCGTCTACCAGAGCCTGGGGAGTTGTGTCGGCATTTAAATGATATCAACACTGATGATAGACTTGATAATTTGGCTTGGGGAACACAAAAAGACAATATGGACGATATGTCCAGAAATGGACATAATCTAATAGGAGAAAACCATAAAGGTTCTAAATTATTTCCGCTAGATATTCTCAATATCCTTCATTTGTGTAAACAAAAGAAGTATACAAACATGAAGATTTCTAAAATGTATAATGTAGACCCTACCACTATTACAGATATTAACAAAAGAAGATCTTGGGATCACATTCATAAGGTTATAAGGAGCTAAGAATGGGAGTATATCAGAATGTACGCCCTACTGACTTTGATGGTATCAGTGGAAACACATCAACAATAACTTCTCTTCGTAAGGTGTTGCAGATGTCTCCAAAGGATAGGCCTCACGCTATCCTATTCAAGGGACCTTCAGGTTGTGGGAAGACTACGTTGGCACGCATTCTTACAAAGCAGTTGAACTGTCAGGACATAGACATTCTAGAGTTGAACGCCGCCAACACCCGAGGAATTGAGGCCATTAGGGAGATCCTGAAACAAGTGAACCTTCGGCCATTCGGTGAAGCCCGGGCCTTCATTCTAGATGAAAGCCATCAGCTGACTCCAGCAGCACAAGAGGCACTTCTCAAGAGCTTAGAGGACTGCCCTGACTTCACGTACTTTATCATCTGCACAACTGAGCCTGAGCACTTGATAAAGACCATCAGAAATCGTTGTACAGAATACGAAGTGAACCTGCTTGGATCTCATGATATGACCGAGGTGTTGGCCCGAGCATGTAAAAAAGCATCCCTCACAGTAGAGGCGGACTTGATTGAGGGTATCGTTCATGTCAGCGAAGGAAGTGCTCGGAATGCCTTGGTATTCCTAGAGCAGGTCCAGGGCATGTCTGTGGACGAAGGCCTGCCGTTGCTTATCAGTGGAACTTCAGAAGATCCTACGATCATTGAACTGTGTTCTAAGCTTTCAATGCTGCCCAAACTCAGAAAAGCCAGCTGGCTTCCAATCATACAAATGTATAGTTTTCTTTCGGACGATCCTGAGAAGATTCGTAGGAGTATATTAGGGTACATGTGGAGAAAACTTACTGAATGTGATGAAATAGTAGAGGCGGAAGAATTGACATACCTCCTCCGCCTTTTCTCAACCAGTGTTTATTATGGCGGGAAAGCACAACTTGGAGCAATAGTTGCTCGAGCATGCTTTGACACACCAAAATTCTAATTGACAGGAGAAAAAGATGGTCCAGAGTAGAAAAGAAGCAATTGCAGCTCAACATGCACAGTCACAGCAAGGAAATGCTGCCAAATGGTACTACGTCAAAATGAGAGAGCTGGAACGTCTGGGAATCACCCAGTGGAAGCCCGAGGCTGGTGACAATATGCTTCGAATTATTGCCCAGCAAGATGTGGATGGGTTCTTTTTACACGAAGTGTTTCTCCACTACAAGATTGGAGCAGATGGGGCTAATGTAGTTTGTTCTCAGAAGATGTACAATACCCCTTGTCCTATTTGTGAATTGCGTGCAAGTTTCTTGTCGGAAGATCCAGAAGATAAGAAGGCTGACGCACTTCGTTATAGTGCCAGGTTCTTGTGTTTTGTAGTGGATACAAAGAATCAAGAGACCATCAAGAAAGGACTTCGTTGGTTTGATGCTCCAGGTGCATTCAAGAAGAACATCCTTGAGTTGTCGAAGAATCCAAGAACCGGTGAGTTCATTGACGTGTCTGATCCTGATGAGGGTGGAGATATTCTTTTCGTTCGTGAGGGGAAGATGCTTCAAACGAAGTATTTGGGTTTCAGGATCCTTGCGGATAGCCCTCCCTTGGCACCTGAGATGTATCTTGCTACTCCAAAGACGTTTGAGGAAGTGATTATTATCCCTGAATATGATGCAACACTTACTCTTGTTAGTGGCCAGAAGTATGAGCCTACAACAGAAGAGAGAAAACAAGCAGCAAATTCCGCAGCTACTTCGACTGGGTCTTCTGGATCAGTTGCTCCTTCTGGTACTGAAGCGACAGATGTCGCTGCTGGTGTGGCCACCGCTGCTGCTAATGCCACATCTGATCCGGCACCAGATGCCAAAAAGAAGGAAGAGATTCCTTTCCATGAGGATACTCCTCCAAAGCAAGAACTTCTCGACCCGCCTCCAGTAGTTGATAAATCAAACTTATCGGTTGCGGAACGAATTGAGTTGTTGAAAAAAGAACGTGCACAACAGGGAGGTGGGTAATATCATGGACCAGCAAATGAAAGATTTTCTTTCAACTATGCGGACGCGTGTTCCAATCGATCGGTTCAAACTTCCAGAGGAGTGTTCCTGCCAACCTGTGTTGTGCCAAGAGATTGGAGACCGGGTAGTTCAGGCCAAGGATGATGTCAACGGAGCCAAAGATGCTTTGAAGCTCCTTGAATCCACTCTGATGGGCACAATCCGTGCAACCCCGGGGGCGTTCAATGTCGATAAGCTCACCGAGGGCACAGCCAATGCAGCGATCATTAGGCAACCCAACTACCAAACAGCACTAGAAGCTTACCGTTCTGCTGAAAAGATACATGGGTACCTTCAAGTGATTCAAGAATCGGTTAACCAACGAAAGTCTCAGCTGAGTAACTTGACCGATCAATTTGTGCACGAGTTTTATAACAATGCAGACATCCGTTCTTCCCATGCTGATGGGGAGCGTGTTGAAAAGGCACAACGAAGCACAACTGAGCAAGCGGTGATCGAGAAACGCAAAGAACGGAACCAAGATAACAAGGACTGATTCCATGGATGAGATGGAACAAGCCGTGGCAGAAATACTTGGAGCAAACAAAGTGGAAGACCTCTCCCCAGTAAAACAATTCTTCTCAACAGGGTGCACAGTACTTGATCTTGCCCTCGCCAACCAGCTACCCGGTGGGATTCCTTGTGGAAGAATCTCACAGGTTTTTGGCAGCAATAGCACCGCCAAATCTGTATTGGCCCATACCGTTTTGGCAGCATCACAACGGGCGGGGAAACATGCATTCTATGCTGATGTTGAGCATACACTTGACCCAAACTTCGCAAAGTTTTATGGGCTGGATTGCACCAAGGAAAAACTCCATCTTGGATACCCAGAGACCCTTGAAGAGATGTTTGATGATTGGCTGGTCCCAATCATGGAGAACAAGGCCAAACTAAAAGGTGAAAAACTTGCTGTGGTTGACTCCATCACTGCCCTTCCTGCAAAAATTGAGATGGCAAAGACAATGGACAAGCAAGGGTTTGGGGCCTACAGGGCAAAGCAGATTTCACTAGGTCTCAGGAGAAACATTTCTCCCCTTTCAAAAACGAACACCACATTCTTTGTAGTTGACCAGACAAGAGAAGATCTTGGTAATCCATTTGGTGGGGAGTCCACTACTGGGGGGAAAGGATTTCATTTCTATGCCTCAACCAGAATTCACTTGAAACATGCTGGGGCGATCCTTAATACAAAGGAAATGCCAATTGGGATATGGGTCAAGTTCAAGTTGGTCAAAAACAAAATTGGTCCTCCTTTCCGTGAGGGTTTCTTCAAGATCCTTTTCGACTATGGGATTGATGACATCGCATCCAATCTTCGATTTCTTTGTCAGATGGAACATGGAAAAGAGGAGGCGAAGAACAAGACCGGGAAAGTAACATTGTTTGGTGAAGAGAAGAAAATGTCCACTTGGATTTCCCACATTGAAAAAGAGGGGCTTGAATCCAAATTGGTAGAAGAAGTGGCCAAAGTGTGGAAAGAAGTATACAAACCAGAGAAAAGAAAAGCCAGAGAGTGGTAAATCAACCTCCAAAAGGAGAACAATCTTATGAGTAAGAAGAAAGCTGTCGTGTTGTTGTCAGGTGGAATGGACAGTGTCACGGCCTTGTATCATGCCATAGATAAAGGATTTGAAGTTATGCCCATCTCCTTTGCTTATGGAAGCAAGCACAATCACAAGGAACGGACAGCAGCAGCGGAAGTTTGTGTGGGCCTAGGATTAGATTTTTTCTGCTATGATCTGGATCCTCAAGGTTGGGTGTATGGAGATCCAAGTGAAGGCCCCAATGTCAATAGGTTCAACTTATTGAAGTCCAATCTTTTGAAAACAGGAGGAGAGATTCCCGAAGGTCATTATGAAGAGGGTTCCATGAAAGCCACTGTGGTTCCCTTCAGGAATGGAATCATGTTATCCTTGGCAGTGGGCTTCGCAGAAAGCTATGAGGCCAACCTCATACTGCTTGGAAACCATGCTGGAGACCATGCAGTGTATCCTGATTGTCGACATGATTTCATTGTTCCCTTTTCACAAGCAGTAAAAGCAGGAACATATGTGGGAATCCAAATTGAATCTCCATTTGTGACCTGGTCAAAGACTGAGATTGCTGCCTGGGGTGTTGAAAATGGTGTTCCATATGAAAATACTTGGACCTGCTACAAGGGTGAAGACCGACCATGTCTCAGATGTGGAACTTGTGTGGAAAGAAGTGAGGCATTCCTGGCTTCAGGAAACATAGACCCCCTACTATCTGTTGAAGAATGGAAACAAGCAGTTGACATCTACCTCCGAGTTTGTGCTGAAAGGAATGCAGAATAATGTCGGGGCATACAAATTTGAATGACATAGTGCATAAAAAGGATATCCAATCGCCTTTGATTTTTGGAATTGATATGTCATTGAACCACTTTGGGATCGTCTGTCTAGATGGAGAGACGGGAGAGGCCCTTGACACCTTTTACACCTGGGATGCCAAGAAGTATGTAGTGGAAGAACCTATCTTGGCACTCAAAGGAATGCTATCTCCCATAAAGGAGAAGGGGGAGCAAACCGCACCATTTTGTCATCGAAGGCTCAACATCCAATCAGAAAATGTATTCTACTCCATTCTAGGGTGCCTCAAACATTTTGGTGAAGATCGAGACTGGTACGTAGGAATCGAGGGGTATGCATTGAACAGTAAATCTAACTCAATTTATCAAATTGGGGAGATGGGTGGCGTAGTGAAATACAGGTTGATGATTGCGGGTGCTAAATTTCGGGTGCATGATCCCCAATCCATCAAGCTATACGGTACTGGCATGGGATTTGCTAAGAAACCAGCTATGCGAGATGCTGCGGAAAAAAGGGGATACAGGGTTCCTGACAGTATGTTTAAAGACGTGAAGAAAAAGGGATCCCCTGAGGTGGTTGATCTTGATGGTCCAGGAACTGATGTATGTGATGCCTTCTTCATCGCTGATATGGTGAAAACAGAGTTGGATCTACGCTCTGGTAAGAAAAGCCTTCAGAATATCCTCCCTGAGCAGAAGAGAATCTTTTTGAGAGTCACCAAAGCATACCCTGTGAACTTACTAGACCGCCCATTCCTTACAATGGAACGCTCAGAATGATAACAAAACAGATTCTACGCAATTTCCAGAGCCACACTCACTCAGAGTTAGACTACCATCCCGGGGTGAATGTCATCTTGGGCAGTGGGGATGTGGGGAAGTCTGCGATCTTGCGTGGAATTACTTGGACACGTACCAATCGACCCCTGGGGGATGGTTTCATTCATGATGATTTTGACGAGTGCAACCATACTCTATATCTAGAAGAAGATGATGGCACCAAAATAATTGTTAGGCGTGAACGAAGCAGAGATGGCCATAATGTTTATCGGCTAGATGGGACTGAGTTCACCGCCTTTGGCTCCAATCCGCCAGAACTAGTTTCCCAGGCCCTTCGCCTCACGGACTTGAACTACCAGAATCAATTCAATCCATACTTTCTTGTTACCCAGACTCCAGGTGAAGTGGCACAGTACATCCGTGAATTGGTGGGGTTGGACGTATTGTCCTCAACTGTTAGTAATTTGAATGGTCGTCTCAAGAAATGCAAAGCACAGCGAACGGATATTGATTTTCGTATTGAAACTGCACAGACCTCCTTGGTAGCATTAGAAAATCTACAACTGGGTAAAATTGAAGCATTGTTAGAGAAAGCAATTGGCCTACAAACAAAACAAGTCAGGGTGGAATTGAAAGTATCTGCTTTAATTGCCAAGCTCTCAGAGGTCCAAAAGGTACAGGACCAACTAGATACAATCCCTAAGGAGCTTCCTGCCTTGCTGGCCAGTACAACCCACTTGTCAGGCCAATACACTTTTTTGTATGACAAAAGATCGTCTTTATCAGTGATTTTAGACAATCATCGACAATGTTGTGATAATTCAATTGATGTAGAAGCATTCAAATTAGCACAAACTCATGCAACAAAACAAATACAGTTGTATGCAAGTGGCCAACAAATCAGAAGTGAGGTACTTCCTCTGGTGAAGCAATGGGGGCGTTTAATAGCAGCAGAAGAGGGTATAGCTACTACAATTCAACTGGTTAAACTTGTTCCACAATTGATAGAGAAGTATAGGGCAACAAAACTTCACTATCAAATTGTAACAATTGAGGAAAAAATACATTCTGCCAATCAAGAAATCGTAGTTGAGGAACAAGAAAAAGTATTTCTTGAAGCACAGCTAGTAGCTTGTCCAAAATGTGGACAAGATCTGAGTAAAACAGGAAAGGATTATCTTTTGGATAGGAGTTGTCATGGAGACTAAACAAGAGTGTTGGAACTCATATGACACCTTTCATGCATATATGGCTTTGAATACAATGGGATTCTCGGCAGCCCATTGCATTTCACTTCTCTTTGGCGAAGATTTGCTTCTGTGTCGTTGGCTATCTGAAAAAACAGTAGCAGCATACTTGAAGTACATTGACTATGTTATGCAGGAAAACCGAAGCACATGGAAAGATAACGAGGGGCTTGTAATGGCAAGGAAGCTACAGGCAGTGATATTCAAAGCATCAATTCACGCAGATATCAGAAAACAGTATAGTAAACATACAAATGCATATCAATTTGTCAGGGATATCGAGAAATGAAATTAGGTGTGATTGGAGACTACCATGTTACAAGTCATCGGCCAATCAGACGAACAGATGATTATTTGGCTACTCTCCTGAGGAAGCTAGAGAAGGCTTTGTCGATATTCAAGGAACAAGGATGTGACCACATCATACAAGTAGGGGACTTCTTTGACACCCCTACAGTTTCAAATCATGTCGAAGCTGAGATGATTCGCATTCTCAAAAAGCTTCCCAAACCAATATATGTCATCTACGGCCAGCATGACATTTCTGGACATAGTGCCACGACCCTTCCTAACAGCCCACTAGCTGTACTCCATTCTGCGGGAGTGGTAAAGCTTATTACTTCTGACCCATACAGCTTAAGCGATGAAAATACTCATTTGTATGCTGCATCCTTTGGAGAAGAAGTTCCAACCCCGATTCACCCCAGCTCTTACAACATCTTGGTAACCCATCGAATGATTGGGGACCGCCCTTTGTATCCAGGACAGATTCTAGAGGGCCCGAAGACGTTCCTCAGGAAAAACACTGACTTCAACTTAGTACTGTGCGGAGACTATCATTACCGTTTTGTTGAAATAAACAATGATCAAGTGATTGTTAATCCAGGGGCAATGGTTCGAAAGACAATATCCAAGTATGATTTAGCACACGAGCCTAAGGTGTCAGTGATTGAGACAAAAACACAAGCTGTAGAGTTTTTCTCTCTTAATGCCGCTCCAGTTGAAGATGTATTTGATTTGTCGAACAAGAATGTAACACTAGGAGATGATACACGAATCATAGATTTTATTGAGAAGCTGCGTGAAAAAGAAGGAACACAGGTTTCTTGGAAACAAACGCTTGCAGCATTTTTGGATAAATACAACACATCCGACAGTGTACGTGAATTGATTGATGTGGCGCTGGAGGAAGTGGTAAGTGCCAGCTCCTAAAGATCCACAAAAGCTTCAAGAATATAAAGAAAAATTATCTATAGCTGCTAAAGCTAGATGCACCCCAGAGGAGTAGCGTAATGTCTGATATCATTCAACAATTACAAACTAGAACTGCACTCCTCCAAGAGAAGATTGAAGGGCAGAAAAAGCTTGAGGGTGCAAAAGAACAGCTTCTTGTTCAATTAAAAGAAATGGGCATTGACACAATTGAACAAGGACAAACTACTGTAGCGGAACTTGAGTCAGAATTAGAAGGAATCACTAATGAAATTACTTCAACTATTCAAAGGATGGATGCCATCATTGCAGGACCCAGCTCCGCCCCAACATAATTTGGGGTTGAAACTAGGCGGGACTGCTGTGGTGGAACGTGATGGTACTGCGTTAAGGAACTGGTCTTCTCTCCATCCTGAATCTGGTGAAACCATTACACATAAAGCTGGGGAACCTCTAATTTTCCCTCCAGCTGATTTTCCAGAGGGCACACGGGTAGAGATTTATTTTCCAGAAGATTGATCTATGGTTGCTTTGAAAGAATATCAGGAATACATATCCACAAAACGAGCTGCACAGCATGCTCTGCAGGAACAGGTTTCTTCTCTAGAAGAAGAAGCTGAAGTCCTCAAGTGCCTTGAACTGGATATTGAAGAAGCCCGTGACATCATGTCCGCTGTTGCTATCCAATCCCAGACGAAAACCAAAGAGGTAATCGAGGAGTTGGTCTCAGATGTCCTCCAGGGTGTGTTTGGTCCTGAATATACTTTCATCATAGAAGATGTTATTCAGCGGAACAAACCCGAAATGAATTTTTACGTGGCCAAGGACGATAAGAAAAGGGATCTGAGGTATGAAAAAGGGGGTAGCGTCTGTGTCCTGGTAGCCTTTGCATTGAGGGTCATCCTCTGTGCCATCACCTCCTCGGATATCAGGAAGACCATCATACTCGATGAGCCTCTAAAGGACTCTTCCAAAGACAAGCTAGGGTTCTTAGGCGGAGTCATTACAAAGGTTTCAGGGATGTTGAAGATCCAGTTTATCATCGTAACCCATGAGGAAGAATTGATCCTCTGTGCCGACAGGGCTTTCAGAGTATCACAACCTACGACAGATTATTCAATTGTTGAACAAATTGAACAGGAGGAATTACTGTGAAAATCTGGGCAGCTGAAGAAGCCGTAAGAGAAGCACTTTTTCGTATGTCGGAGGAGATGGATAGACAATCAGGAGATGCTCCATTGGCACTGATTACTATCCTCAAAGGCGGGGCCATGATTGGAACACACCTAATTGAAGCTTTGAGCTATCTTCGTAGTTCTGTTCCTGGACCTCCTTCTGACATTGTCATCGGGAACATTGGATTGTCTTCATATGAAGATAAACGAAGTGCAGGACAAGTCATGTGTACTTCAAAATTGGATTTGTCTGCAGATGCCCTCAAGGGGAGGACTGTTTGGCTCATGGATGACATCTATGACACAGGAGGAACACTTATAATCGCTGCAAAGAACCTTGAATTCAGAGGAAGAGTAGATCCCGAGAACATCAAGACAGCTACATTGATAGTGCGAGAAGAAGGGAAAGTAGATGTTCATGGGTTTCTATTTCCAGGAAAACATTTCTTTGTAGGCTGGGGAATGGGTGACGGAGAGAAGAATCGGGCCCAATTAAATATCACATCTGATGATGAGGAGAGCAACTAATGTTCGAGTGTACCAAAATCTTTGAGATTGCAGCTTCACACATTCTGAACCTGCCCTATGAGAGCAAATGCAATCAGCTCCATGGTCACAATTACAGAATTAGCATTACTTGTCAAGCAACTGATGAGCAAGTTCAATTGAATAATGGAATGGTAGTGGACTTTTCAATCCTCAAAGAAGTAGTTCATGTCCAGTTGGACCATAAACATTTGAATGAGGTCATTCCCTACCACCCCACAGCAGAAAACCTTGCTTACTGGATCTGGCAACAGTTGGACAATAGGCAGATCCAAGCAATACAAGTTGAAGTGTTTGAGACGGATGGCAACAGAGCTATTTTCCGCCCCATTCCATTGGAACCCTATTGCACGGAGTAACTGATGATTCGCAAAGAAGAAATACATAAGATTCGACAAGCTTGTCCCTTTGTTAATGAAAAGGGCCTCATCAAATTTGGCTATCGGATGCTTCATGATATGTGTGTCATTTGGCAGTCTCCTCCTCCAACTACTATAGAAGCATATGGGGTTCTTAAGGGGAAACTCGACATTCCTCAGGACTGGCAGTCTGAGCCTATGCATGCACAAAGCTTTGGTGTACTTCTCGGAAGAGGACAGGGCTACCACACAAAAGTGAAGGACGGCAAACGCCCCAAGTTTATTCCAACTCCTGTTGAATTATTCCCAGGACGAGTTGTTGAGTACGATAAAGACATACCTTGGAACTTTCCCGAAATGGTTGAAGATTGGGAAGGGAACTTCCATACGCTCCATATGTGTCCGTTTGTGAACATATACGGAACCTACACTGATAAGGTGTGATTTGGCTGGAATTGAAAAATTCAAAATAGAAGCAGCTATCCGCTGTTCCTTTTTCAAACATCGCGGAAACGTACAACAGATTGTAGAGGATACTGAATATCCATTAGAAGTTGTACGTAAATTAGTGGCGAAGATCAAGAGAAAACAACGCCACGACGTTTCTTATGACGTGGCTACAAACATTTCCATGATGGTCTTTGAAGGCCGCGAACAAAGGAATGAGCGTAGACATAATCTTTTAGCCATAATTGAAGCGGAATCAAAGCAAATAACATCACACTGTTGTGGTGCTCCTTTGAAGGACTTTGATTGGGGAGGCGAGATCAAGATCACTTGTGACACCTGTGGAAAAGAGTGCCACCCAAGAGGGAACAAGATTGATTTCAAGAACTTTCGGATGCTTCTAAACGACCTGGCCAAGGAAGACGAGTTGTTGGCCGTGTTTGCAGAGAAAATGGGGTACACTTTCAAAGAAGAAGCTCCAGTCATCAAAGAATACCATTCACATAGTCATGGGAATGGGGATCAATCACAAGGTAGAAAAAAAGTAGAATCTAAAGAAGTATTGAATCAAGATGAAGATAAAGAACTGTTAGACAAAGCGACTACTCTTGATCCCCGGACTAGGGAGGCACTGAGAAAAGCATTGGAAAAGAAAATGTTGGGGACAGGTGAGGAGAGCGAAGAGGCAGATGGAAAAACGGGATAAACTTCAATCATATCTCAAGCATTTGTATGAGATGGATTACAAAGAACGTCCTGTGGGCATGGAACAATTTCTCACCGATCCCCGATACCTTGGTGGCCTGACTGGTGAAGGAAAGTCCGTCTATCCTGTTTGGAGAAAACGCCTTCCTGAGTTGATGCAGAGAGATGATAAATGGCAGGTGGTCTTGACTGGAGCCATTGGTACTGGAAAAACTCGTTCGGCTATTTGGTCCATTTGTTACATCATGTACCGGGTCTTGTGCCTGAAGGACCCATGGCAGTATTTCGACCTCACCAAAGGCGGGAAGATGGCCATTGTGTTCTTCAACTTGACCAAAGGACTTGGCTATTCAAAAGGATATCAGCTACTACAATCACATCTGTTAGATTCACCTTGGTTCATGGAACGAGGTACTTCTGCAGGATCGGCGAAGAATCCCCAACTCAGCTTTGACCTTTTCGTATTCAAGATTGCATCCCCCCTAGCTCAAGGCTTTGGCACCCAGGGGGAAGACGTAATTGCAGCCATAATGGATGAGATGGACTCGCCAACTGAATCCGACACCCAACGTGTGCGGGTGTTGAAGGCGTATGAGTCCACCACACGTCGATTTGAGAGCCGATTCGTCTTTGACGGACAGAGTATAGGTCGATGCTTCCTACTGGCCTCAAAACAAGACACGCACTCATTTCTCAATACCTTCGTACTCTCGAAAAAACATGACCCGAGTGTTATTGTATTAGACATTCCGGTATGGGAGGCCCGCCATGAACATCGGTACTGTGGAGAAAAATTCCATGTAGTGATGGGAGATGAATTCAATCCTTCAAAAGTCTTGAAAAGCCCTGAGGAATTGATGTCTGTCCAAGCAGAAGGTTACCATGTCATTGCAATCCCTATTGAGTACAAACAAGCTTTCTTAGATGACCTGACGGGGGCATTGAGAGACATCGCGGGATTGGCCGCAATTGGGCAGAGAAAATCTAAACTGTTCACCTCAGAAGTAATCATCAGTTCTTGTTACGATGAGGAAAAACAAGATCCCGTCAGGAAGTCTACCATCTTCCTGTCCAAAGAGGACTACCAGACCGATCTAATCAACTACCTCGACCTCAGTAAGATTCGTATCCCTCGAAATGTTCCTAGATACCTCCATGAGGACATTGCGTATTCAGGTGAGGGTGATAGTTTGGGCCTGGCCATGTCTTGTATCAGCGGATGGGCGAAGGTAAATCTAGAAAGGGGGGATGGAACCTTCAAAACTATCAAAGCACCTGTGGTTGAAACCGACTTTGTACTGCGTCTCAGGGGAAAGCCAGGAGATCAGATTCCCCTGAATACCCCGCGAAAGCTCATACTAGACCTTCGGGACATAGCAGGTTTCAACATCCGAATGTTCACCGCGGACCTTGATCTTCTTTCGGTTGAAACCCGACAAATTCTTGAACGATCTGGCATTGTCTGCGACTCTCTATCTGTTGACAAGAACCCTCAGCACTATAGAGACTTCAGGGACTTGATAAAAGAGGGTCGTTGGGTTTGCCATCGGAATGATGTTCTGCATTTTGAACTGGTGAACCTTGAAGATGACAGACAGAAGAACAAGATTGATCACCCCGACAAAGTAGCACAGATCATTACATTACAAGATGGAAGCACAGAAGACAAGGTTTTGAAGGGCTCTAAAGACTGTGCCGATGCAGTGTGTGGTTCCGTTTGGAATGCTCTGTCACAATGTGAAACACCCCCGGACATTGAAGTGATGCATGCTCTAATGAAAAGAGCTCTGTCAACCCCTTCTGGAACATGTCCAGAGGAGTATAATGATCCAACATGGTGGGTAGATCTTGCCGGTGGAGTAAAGAAGAAAGAAGAAAAGGTTGATGGTACAATGTCAAATACAGACAGATCATTATTTCAAACCATACTACGGAAGGCTCAGCAATGAACGTTGATCAATTAGTACTGAAACAGTGGATGTTGGAGTACCGTGAAAAACAATCACCAGAAATGTTTCGTCGGATTCTTGGTGTAGTTGATCAATTTATCATTGGACGAACATTTATGCTTAAGGCAAAAATGCCCTACCTTCTTGCAAATGAAGATCCACATGAACTGTATCAATTAGCTATAATGGCCCTATACAAAGCATGCAATTCCATGCGTGAGCATACAAAAGATCTTGATATGCGTCCACGCATCACCGCATACATCAAAGAAGAGTTAAAAAATACATTCAGAAAAAGCATACGAGAAAAAAGCCTTACTACTTTGCCCTTTCAATTTGAACTTCCTGTATCAAATGAGTCTATCTTTGATAATTTAGCTGTAACCGAATTGGTGGGACAAATTAGCAAACTTGTACAAAATAAGATTCTGACCATTGAAGATTTCAATATGGTCTGTGCCCATTGTGCGTACAGTAGGACATACAAAGATATTGCTGACCAGCACCGCACTACATCGACAGTGGTAAAGGAAAGAATACAGGATTCATTGGAGATACTTAGAGAAAACATTATTGACGCTCAGGGAGATAAAGATGGATGAACCGATTACAACCGACCATGCAATGGGAGTAGCTTCACGGGCCTGGTGTACCCCTAAAACCGAACACAATACTATGGACCCCCCACTGTGCGAAGAGTTTGCCAGAATAATTGAAAAATATCGTCAGGCCCTGATCTGGTGTGGGGGTAGTGCTGACTTCGCAGAAGAAGGCAAAGCACGTGTTGGATGGAAGAAGATTTGTGAACCTCTATTACGCGATGGGATAGGATAGGCATAATGGGTAATGCAAAGAAAAGACGCTCCATAGAATTCCTCCGACAGAAAGCAGTGGTTGAGTCGAGTAGGATACTTGGGTATGATGTATCACATGACCCAAACAAACCCAGCTTACTTTCACAAGGGTTCGCTCGGATGGAACAGTTCAGGGCGGTGAAGAAGTCAGAAGCACTTGCAAAGAAACGACTAGAGGAGAAAGAGAATGAAGTGGCATAAAATTGTAGTTGGAATATCAGGAAAAAAACAAGCTGGAAAAACTACTGCTGCTCATGCTGTAAATGATTGGGCAGATATGAGATTCCTGGCCTATGATACATTGTGTTTTGCTATACGGTTGAAACAACTGGTCCTAGATCTATTTGTTCCGCCAAATTGGGCACTTTGGGTGGATAATCTTGAAGATGATGAAGTGAAAAATCGGATGCTTCCATGTGGAAAAACCATACGACAAGTTTTGCAACTTGTTGGTACTGAGAAACTTCGATCTATTGATGACAATGTTTGGATCAATGCCTGGAAGAACAAGGTCAATAACATGGCATTTGATATTCTGACTTGTCCCGATGTTCGATTTCCAAATGAGCTAGAAACAATCCAAAGTCAAGGAGGGATTGTAATCAGGTTGACCCGAATGCCATGTGGTGTAGATGATCATCCAAGTGAAACAGCTTTGGATCTGGTTGCAATATCAAGTGAGTGTAATGAATCATACAAGGGGCAAAGGTTTGATTACGTGATTGACAATGTTCCCAATACTGTTGAACAAACACAGGCTGAAATCCAGAAGATACTCATTGAAAAGTATCCCGAAATGAGAAGGAGTGCAACATAATGCAAGTCAAAGGATATTACTCCGCCTCAATTCGAGGCAAGGCTGGCAACAATGTCACTGATGCAGAGTATGAGGTCAACCTTGCCAAAGGAATTCGTCGAGGTCGAGAGATTAAAAGGTTGATGGGAGAAATCCTTGAGTTGTATATTCCCCATGAGCATGATGCAATCATTCACCGGATGTGGAGAAATGGAGAAGTTAGAATGGATGCCATTCTCAATGCCGATTTCTACATTGTTGAATCCAGTGATTTCATGCTAGTGGATGGTTTCCAGAGCGGTGGGGTGAAACAAGAAATTGACGTAGCCAATAAAGCACAGATCCCAGTCATTTTCTTACACGAGGATCTGTCCAAAGACCTTCCTGACATTTCTGCAGTGGTTACCCAAACCCTCTTCATCCTTGAAGGAAATGATGCCCAAGTTTAGTGCACAAAAAATTGTAGACGCCCTTAAGCTTAAGCACGCAGAGGACATATTCTTCTCTGAGTGCAAGACGGGGGCTTCATATGGGCGAGCTTGTCCGCGTATGGATGGATGGGTGATGAAAAAATCTTGGGCCCAGCAATGCTTCACTGGCTACGAAATCAAAGTAGACCGAAGTGATTTCATGAATGATGATAAGTGGCAATCCTATCTACCCTACTGCAATGAATTCTACTTCGTGTGTCCCACGGGGTTGATCAAGCCAGATGAAGTTGGGTTAGAAGCGGGGTTGATGTATCTTTCAAAGACGGGGACACGTCTGTTTCGGAAGAAGAAGGCTCCCCACCATCCTACTGATCCTGACAAGCTCGCATCTCTATTTCAATACGTGATGATGTGGAGGATGAGCCAGAAAACCCCCAGTAATTCTCCCAGGACCAGTCAGAAAGAGTACTGGGAACAATGGATGAGGGATAAAGAAATTGACCGTAATTTTGGTTACAATGTGGGGAAATCAATTCAGATTGCAATCAAAGATAAGATTCACAAGGTACACAAAGAGAATGAAAAGCTACAATCTCTAATTACTAGGTGTGATCTTGTACGAGAGTTCCTGAAACAGTATGATATCAATGTAGACAAAGCACCTGTATATTCAATAAAAAATCAACTGGCTGCTATTTACGAAGTTATTCCACAGAGGTTGATTGACAGTATATCATCAGTTGAACAGTATCTATCCCGTTGTCGAAGGGAATTAGTAGATCTTAAGGAGAAGTCCAAAAATGATGTACAGGTATAGTTGCACGTGTCAAGATCCCTTCTTCTTCCTAACTGAAGAACTAACAACTTGCCCTTTTTGTACTGATGGGGAAATAGTTTTGGAGGCCAAACATCAAGAACTTATCCCGACCAATTCCCTCAAATTTGAACACACAGATTTTCAAGACATCTGTATCATTGAAGAAAACACTATCCATCCCATATTTCATACGACATATGTAAATGAACATGGATGTCCAGTCCTTGGAATTACTACTTCCAAAGAAAAAGCTGTCTCCTTAGCTATTGGCCTTGGGTTTAGCGGAAAAGCAAGCCACCTTCTTTTCAAAAAAGGTGAGGGCCGGACCACTACTGATGACTTTGTTACTATAATCAATAGAAAGAATGCTGTATGAAAATACTGGGAATGGACCTTGAAACCTCATCTCTTGATACAGATAATTGTGCTGTTCGGGAAATTGGTGCTATCCTCTGGGACACTGATGTTGAAGCAGATTGTCCTGTAAAAATCTTCACTGAATTCGTTAAAGATGAGAAGTCACCTGAAAAAAACAAGTATGATATCTGTTCCGAAGTATGCGGCATCACTCGTTTTATGATTGAAGGATATGGTATTCCGGCTGCAGAAGTCATTGATTCTTTTCAACGAATTTCTGCTGATGCCGATTATATTCTCGCTGCTAATGGAAATGGTTTCGACCATCCTGTATGGACTTCTTTCACTAAACGGTATGGAATGCCAGAATCAGAAAAGCCTTGGATAGATTTGATACAAGATGTTCCTTTTCCAGAAGATTGCAAGGGTAGAAACCTTTTGTATCTGTGTGCCTATCATGGTTTCTTGAACCCTTTTCCTCACAGAGCCGCATTTGATGTGATGTCAATGCTCAAGATATTTAGATGCTATGAATTGGATACAGTGATTCAGTACTTCAACTCACCCTGGATTCATTTGATAGCACATGTTTCTTACAATGACAGACAACTGGCGAAGGATTATGGCTTCGGATGGCAACCAAACCTGAAAACCTGGTACAGAAACTTTCGTGAGTATGATGCTGTCAACGGCCGTGAAAAAATGGATGGATTCGAGGGGTTCAAAGTGAGCTTGCGTGAGGGAAAGGTAGAAAGGGAATGAAACACTACCTACTTTTTCTATCACTGCTTCTATTGTTCCTTGTCGGCTGTGGTCCGGGTATGAAAGCCAGGAGCTTCATCAAGTTCAATCCCTTTGCCGGAGGAACTGGTGACAAGAAAGAAATGAAACCTCCTCCCGATTCAAGCCTGGGCACTATTCTCACCTATGATGCTCTAAAAAGATTGGAGATAATGGTCCCGATCGCGTTCCTCACCCTTGTATTGGGAGGAGTTGTGTTTGCAATGGGACACAACATGGGATTGAAAATAGCTGCTTGCGGTTTCATAGCATTGATGTCGTATTTTGCTCTTGTCCAGTATATGAAATGGATCGCCCTACTGGGATTCCTTGGGTGTATGGGGTTGGTAGCTTGGATTGTGGTTGTCAGGATGCGGGGCTGGAAGGAAACAGTCAGGGGAATGGACAAAGTACTGGAGGCTTTCCCCGAACAGCGTGACAAAATGCTTGAAGTGATGGGAGATCATCAAACCCTGGTTACAGAAGACCTTGTGAAAGGGATCAAGGCCAAGGTACAAAAGGAAGAAAAGGTGTTGAGGAAGAAGAATGGTAAAGGATTCATGGCTGGACCTCCCCAATACAAAATTGTAAATGATAGTGAAATACAATGGCCTGAGAATGACAAAAGACCAACAACTGGTTTTGGAGAATAAGCCATGGCAGGATCTGTAAGTGAAGTACAGGGTGATGTCTTGGAAGGTCCCTTTCCTCCTGGTGTCCCGGTTATCATCCCTCATGTTTGCAACAACATCGGGGCCTTTGGAGCAGGAGTAGCATTATCCATTGCAAAGAAGTATCCTGCAGTTCCCCTTCAATACAAACGTCGGGTAAGAAGCCTTGGTCCTGAACTAGCCCTGGGGATAACCAAATTCAGTGTAGTAGAAAACTCGGAGCATCAACATACCATCATAGCCAATATGATTGCACAGGATGGGCTTCCTAGTCGGGCCAATAAGAAACCTTTGAGCATACCCCATCTCACCTATTGTATGGCAGATGTGGTTTACACCTGCTCTCAACATTTTGGTTCTACGAAATATGATATCCACTGCCCAATGTTCGGAAGTGGATATGGGGGTGCGGATTGGGAATCCGGGATTGTGCCGTTGATCTCTTCTTTATGGTTGGCCAGTGGAGTAAATGTAACAGTTTACAAGCTTTAATAATGGGACTTCCTAAAGATCCACAAAAGCTTCAGGAGTATAAAGACAAACAGTCTAGAATAACGAAGGCTAGAGGAACACCAGAATACCGAGAAAAATTGTCTGTAGCACATAAGGGATATACTGTTTCTAATGAAACAAAAGTGAAAATATCACAAACACTTCAAGGCCATATTCCTTCTGAACAAACAAGATTGAAAATACGCCAATCTAATAAAGCTAGATGGGCTCTAAAAGATCCTCAGGAACTCCTAGAGTACAAGTCCAAGATGTCTAAAATAGCAAAAGAAAAAGGATTTGGAAAATGGAACAAAGGAAAAACACGTTCTGAAGAACATAAATTAAAGATGTCAAAAACAGCCAAAGTATATTAGGAAGGAATTGAAAGAGTTTCTGACACACGTCCGTATAGAGGAGGTTGTGAGTATATTGAATGGCGTACTGCAGTACTTAAAAACAATGGCCATACTTGTTTGGATTGTGGACAATATAGAGGGGAATTGCAAGCACATCATATTTTTTGGTGGTCGGAATATCCTTTATTTAGATACGAAGTTTGGAATGGTCTAACATTATGTGTAGAATGTCATAGAAAAGTTCACAGCAAAAAGAAGGTTTAATGATAGCGGATTGGGATACATTATGGGCATAGAAGTAAATGTAAATTCACCATACACTACAGTACCCTTCAAAGACCTAGAACTTCTTGATTGGTTTGCGGTAAAAGACATCCAAACCCCTTATCAAAAGCTACCCATATTCACCATTTACAAAGATGCACAAGATGGATCAGAAGGTGATACCATCACAAAGGATTTCAATAGCATGCGAATACAGACGCTCTTGCCAGTATACATAACCGATGATACGAAAGTTATTTGTCTTGACGTTAAATTGGACTTAACGCCTAAGCAACCTGAACCAAAAAGCGAATAAGAACCATTCGATATAGGGTGCCTTGTTGGTATCCAAAGAAAGGCGGCCTTGTTGGCACGTCTTTTTTTATGAACTTTAATAATTCTAGTTTGATCTTCACCAGCAGAGGTTATACTGTAAGTGTAGGAAGTAGAAAATCAAAAAGTTCTTTTATAATTGAATAGGTAACAAGTTGAATGAAGTCCTGCTAGGTGTAGTAGAACCACCCGAAAATTATTAGACCCTCACCAGAGGGGGAGATAAGCCGAACCTTAGTAAGGCCACTGCAACTAGCCAGGCTTCATTCAACTGAACAACGGTACATTGTCAAGCACCTAAGGCTGAGCAACGCCACATACGGACGATTACTTACTTCCGCAAACTCGCTCACCCCGACGTCTACCCAACGTCAACTTGATAAATACATTTCACCGACCTGGTTCCTGGTTCCGGCATCTACAAGCCAGCCCGCTGGGTGCTTTGCAATCTACCGTTTACTCGTCAAAAGGAGGTACCATGAAAAAGCGTGAAGTGATCACTGAGTTTTGTAAGCTTTCGAAGGATGTTATGGTGAAAGTCTTTGGCGGCCAATTTGCAGCCGATTGTTTTTGTGGAGAAGCATTAAATGAATGTGATGCTTTTTCTCCTGAGGTGATGGCATACATTCAAACTGCTGTCAGGGAAAAAATAGAGAAGGACCTTGGAAACACCCTTCTTCATCCTGAAGAGCCAGTTGAGGGGGCCCATGTTGCAATCCTTGTACAGGCCAAAGAGATCGTAATGACAGCCCACTATACCGATGCAGAGATGGATGACAGGAACAATGTGGTGGAGCAAGAGGGCATGAAATGGTTAAGGAAGATGCCAAATGCCAACTAAACTGAGGTGTAAACGAGGACAACGCCTCAAGATAAGAGTATTTCACAGGGATGGAAATCAGTGCCAGCGATGCGGCAATGAATTGAATATTCCTCAACAGCCCAAAGTGAAATTTGCAACACCGGCTATCATTCACCATCTGGAGGATCAGGCGAGTAGGGTGAACCATGCACTTGAAAATCTCATACTAACCTGTGATGAATGTGAAAAACGCTATCATCTCATCTATGATATCCTGTTAACATTTCATAGACGTTTCAAGAGAGGTTTGAATAAAATAAAATCTCCTCCTGGTCGTATGAACTCGCAGTATTTGGTTCACCAAACAGGAGGAGATATGTGTAAGTTGATTGAAATACTGAGACAAAGCCAGGCCAAGCTTCAATTGACTTGGCGTGAGAAGATATTTTTCAAATTGCATAACTTGCTCATTAAGTGGGCCAAATAAAAACACACGTGACGGTATCTGATATCAAGTCAGAGTCTTTGCCACATGTGCCCACCAGTGTGTCTTATCTAGTCCCAGTACAGACGATTTGGATCTCCAATAGCCTTGTACTTGGCATTGTCGTATCTCTCACCTTTGCCAATTGGCATGAGTTCACTGTAGGCATGTTTGCCTCCCAATACAATTCCCGCTGCTAGCAATGGACGACCTTTATGATTCTTTCCGTAAACAAATTGCCAGGCTCCAATTTCAATTCCACATCCTGTATCCAGTGAAAATGTAGCTTGGTGTGGACAAGCAGTATACTTAACACCCGCTGCTGCATGTACGTGGCCCATAACCGAAGACATCTGCATCGCCTTCATTAAATTAGCAGCAGGATACATTCCACCTCGTCCTGTGCCATGCTCGTAATAAACTCCGTCAATCACATAATTGTAATTCCAGGTCCATCCAGGGGTTTCCCAGACATCTGCGTAGGTCCTGAGCATCTCTTTTGGAAGGCCTCCTTTTTTAGCAACTCTTTCCGGCCTTTCATCATGATTGCCGATGCAAACTTTCGCTTCAGGAAACAATTTATACCATTTCTTCACTTGTTTTAAAGCAAGTTTGTATTCATCCTTGGGACCGGGACAATTCGGTTCTTTATCCCAGAAGCTGATACCATGCCAATCTACAATGTCCCCAATGAACAACACTTGATTGCATTCCCACTCCTCGTAAAGATCTTTGCAAAAGGCTCTGTAGCCGGGATGACAAACAGGTTCATGCAAATCTCCTACTACTAAAATTCGACTTTCTTTCTTCTTGGCCATGCTTGTTTTTTCTCCTTAAGTGACTACCACACTGTGAATATGGTTCCAAGTTCTTCCTAAAATGATATTTGAAATAGAAACCTGATGAACATGGTATAGCTCAGCGATTTGATCTTGTTTTAGTCCTTGTGTATGAAGAAACAAGATGTTAATCACATCTAACGGGAATAGTTTTGCACTAACATTGTTCTCACCAATGAAAGGTAACCGACGTCCATTTTTAATTGCATCTTGTAAGTTTTGTCCGTATGTTCCCCAAGCAAGATTCTTAAGTCGATCATCTGTTTTGATATCATTCAGATGTCGACATACTTCCCCTGGGTTTGAATGTCGGACGAACGTGGTTAGTAAAATTCTTCCTCTTGTCCAGACTGTTTCTTTTGCATTATCTGAACTTAGATTAAACTCATAATACTCTGATTTTCCTGGTAAAGCTTGTAAGAATTTGTTTGAATGGTTTGACCATACTTGTCCTTCTCGGTTTACAAAGTAATTTGAAAATCCAGAAATTGGTAACATCTTAATGAATTCGTCTAATCTTGAGAACTCCATTTTGTGTTACTACTCGTGGAGCATCTGATATCCGATTACGAACATGATGCCTGCCTGGCCTGTTAATGTCTCCTCCTCCGTGTCTAAATACTCTTGAAGCTTGAAAATGTTGGATTACTGGGCTGGTGATTCTATCAGCCATATAGTCGTGGATGCAACAGTATTCTCCCGGCAATTCATAGAACCTCCCCTTGTTTTTTTCCACCACACGCTGCAACCCAACTTGATCCCACAGCCTCTCATCTACTTTGCATTCCTTGATCCATTCGTCAACCATCTCCTTACACATCTTGTCATTCTTCAAATAGACTGTTCCGCTGAGAAGTTCACTAGGTGTTCCTTTCCTACGGTATAGGTTGTGGTCGAGGATGTGTGCTGCAAGGCTCACATTAGGGATTGTAGGCAGTTCATTGAAGAGTTGGGGATATTGGCAGAACACTGCATCGGCATCCACATACACAAGCGGAGAGGGATCTAATTCCATTAAAATATTCTTGAGGAATGTCGGCTTGTATTGCATGTTCTTGTGCCAAGACCCTTTGTTGTCTATCGGCACTATCTTGTACGGGAGGTCATAGAGCTTTAAAGATGCGATGAGATTCTTCACATGATCTTCGTACAGAGTATTTCTAGTGTAGAACCCGACAATGATTACATCCATCTATTCAGGCCCCCAGTTGTTCATTTGATTGAAATCGGGCATGGAAGAGATTTGTTCCATTAGTGGATGGATGTGGAGCTTGTCGTAGAAGCCATGGTAAATGGTACCAAGTGTTCTGTCAATTGCTTGGTCTACTTGAATTGGGTCAACGTATACTCTCACATTCAAATGAGCTGCAATAGCTGTTACTAATTCCCACTTTGACACCATATTCGGGGAAGGAACATGATAGAGGCCTTGACGCCATATCCCATCTTCAATGATTTGTATGCAGATATTGGCAAATTCGGTTGTTGTTATGCCATTCCAAAAGTGATTGGTGTACCCTTTAATCCTCTGTCCATTTTGTTTACGAACCCATTCAACCAAACTAGTTTGATTATTTGGCTCAGTTCCGATGATGGAGGTACGGAGTACTAAAGCTTGTGATTTGCAAAGATCTCCTGTGGCTTTGGATAGTCCGTAAACATCTGAAACATCTGGAGAATCCTCTTCGGTGTATTTCCCTACAGTTCTTAGACCATTATAGATGCAGTCAGTGGTGATATGAATGAGCTTTGTTCCGGCATGGGTGCAATAATCCGCCAACATACAAGGAAAAGAACCATTAACATACGCAGCTTCCGCGAAGGATCTGAGACTGTTACATCTGGGCTTGATCATTCCAATGCAGTTGATGACATATTCTGCTTCTTCAATTTGAGTGGGAAATGTGGAATATATTGATCCAACAATCAAACCACATATTGGAGCCTTTGGATGGTCTGCATAAGGGGGGAATAGTGCCTTGGTCGTATATGCAATAACATCAGGATTATACACTTCACGGAGACGGGTTACTACCGCGTGCCCAAGCATTCCAGTTCCGCCAAGGACTAAGACTTTGTATTTTCTTTTTTCCATAATAGATTCCTATCTGTAATTTGGTGTCCAAATATCCCATTTATCATAGGGGTATCGAACATCATCATTTTTGCTTTCATCTACAGTAGAAGTAGAAAAAAATACAAGAATTGAATCTTTTTCTAAGTTTTTGAATCCATTTGCATGTTTTGGAGGAATCCAAAGTATCCTTGGCTGTTTAGAAGACAATACAAAGGATCGAACTTTTTCATTTTTTGGATTAACTGCACCTACTAAAAAAGTCCCGGAAGATGCATATACAAACTTTCCTTCATAATCATGATAGTGCCATGCTCGAATCATTCCAGTATCAAAATGTTGGATAGAGTACATTCTTTTGACACCGAAAAAATTCATATCATTGAAAAATGAAATAGAACCCCGATCATCTACAAAAAGTCCACCCGGTATAATTGTAGGGACCTTCTTAAGAATCGGTGAAGAATTGGGATTCATTTTTTTGAAAACATGTTTCCAAGATCTTCCAGAAGTAATTTCTTGAATACGTTCTGGACTAACTGGATATTTTCCCGATCGATGAATAGCAGCTGAAGTGTATCCTTCTAATCGAAGTTTTAGGATTTCACGCACTTGTAATTCAGTAAGTTTTGCACCTCGATTTCGTTCACCTGCATTTGCACGCCCATGTCTTTTTGCATCAGCAGAATTTTGTGTGGGGGTTCCCCAATATACATTTGAAGGAGTATTGTTTTGTGGGTTCCCATCGTTATGGCAAGCATATGGTTTATCAGGAGGTTGAAACCCGTGAAAAGCTTGTGCAACAATTACATGCACATGTGTTGTGGTTGATTTACCTTTTTTACACAGACCTACTTGTAAATGATTGTTTTCATCTGGAGATTGTTTGAGAATTTTTTTTGATTTTATTCCTTTGACTTCTCCTTGTGTGGACACTAAATATAAATCTGAATACCCGACCACTGGTTTCCATTCTATTTTCATTTAAATATATCCTTTAAAAAATCAGGCATATCAAGATCTTTAGAAGGCATTCCATGCTGTTCACCCCAATCCATTCCTTTTCCATATACTGTTACTAACAACTTTTTCAGATTCCCTGAAGTAATTTCAATCTTTGTATTGGGATCTGCTAATCGGGAGTCCTTTTTGAGCAGACTCTGCCAAATTGCGTGGAAAGAAATCAACAAGGTCTCCTAACATAACAACGCGGTGTGGGACATCAAAAGTAGAAAGCAATTCTTTGATGAATTTATCATATTGCGGACCCACTCCCTCCAAGTGCACCACTGTTAACATTCTTCAATCTCCTACATACGCCAGTAGTGTTTGTTGACAAATCCTACATTGGAATATACTGGATCCTCAAGATTCTTTATCCTGTGATCCCATACTGCTTTGGCAATTTGGAGGATGCCATCTTGGACTGTGTACTCGGGCGACCAACCATGGGACAACCACAACACATTCTTGACCCTGTAGTTTCTCTGGTCCTCAAACATCATATCCTGGAGGACGATCTCCACAGGTACTGTGTCGCCGATGACGCCTTTGATAGCAGCAGCACATTCTGCGATGGTCATGTTAGTACCAGACAGGTTGAACAAGCCGCTGATGCCGTTGTTGAGCCCATGAATTGTAGCTGTGGCAACATCGCGTACATGGAGCATAGGACGCCACTGTTCTCCGCCATAGACAGTCAAAGGCTTGCCATCAGCTGCCTGGCGTGTCAGGATATTCAATACCAAGTCCAATCTGATTCGACTGAGTGCATCGCCGATGCCAAACAAAGTGCCGAGACGAAAAATCAGATAATCCTGTGCATGGGCTCTGATGTGTTTTTCTGCAGCCAGTTTAGTTTCACCATAAAGGGACAACGGATTGGGAGTGGCAGTTTCGTCAATCAATTCATTATTGGCCCCGTAGACGGAACACGTGGACATGAAAACGATCTTGCCCTTGTAGTTCTGGGCCAACCACTTCACCATATTGTCGTTGATCTCTTTGGTCAGATAAGGATCAATTGCACATGCTCCGTCTCCGACAATGGCTGCCAGCCAGATGATAGTGGTGTAATTTGGCAGCAACTCCTTCAACTTCTCTCGGTCTCGACAATCTCCGTAAATGAAAGGCACGTCCTTTAAGTACCTGGTTTCATACATGAGATTGTCATAGACAGTTACATCAATTTGATTGGCCAGAAGATGGTCTACTAGGAATCCACCGACGTATCCTGCCCCGCCTACGATCAAAACTTTTCCTAGAGAATCTTTTTCTTCGTACATTTTTTCTAGCATTTCTGACACCCTTCCTTATAGATCAGAATCTCTTAGATTCATGAGATTGGTATACTGTAAAATGAGTTCTCCTCGATCCACTGTGTCCCAAGCGTCTATGAGATCCACTATCTGTTTTGATTCAAACAGTTTCACCGAGAACCGGTCTCGCATCGCCTTGAAGTAGATATTCCCATGGCTTGAATCCCCGCCCTTCAAAGTAGTGAAAGGAATCACCCCATTCTTATCAATGATGATGGCCTTCTCATCACGAACCAAAAAAGCTGAAAGTGCCATGTCGGTGTCGATGTACCCGCAATTCAACAAAATGAGTTGATGGCGACAGTGAAGCGACCACAATTCCTCAAATGAGTGCAGGTATTGTAGAAGCGGATCCGCTTCTTTTTCAATCCATCCCTTGAACACGTATTGCCCATCAACCATTATGCCAACTGGATCGGAAGTGTGGGGCAAGATATTGGCTGTGTGCATTGCATTCCGATGGTTGTCATTCATGTCACGGTATACTTTTGCAATGCAAGATTGTTTGTTAAGGACAGTACCAAAGATGTTTGAAGTCGACGTCTTTGCAATGGTCCTGTTGTTGATGATGTCCTTCTCTTGATATGTCCTGAAGAACTTGTTTTCTTTCCGGCACCACAAGGTCATCTCCCGACCTGGCTCAAAAGAAACAGCTGGACAATGGTGTACAAGGTCAAAGAATTCCAGCATTTTTTCAAGGAAAGCCTCTCGGGTAAACCGATCCTCATATTCAGGAAGGTCAAAGACTCCAGACATATCGGGACAGTTCATATCCATTGGTCCCTCGACTAGGACCAGCCCCCGACTCATCGCAGCCAGTTTGTAGACCCAGTCATATGTTCCACTTGCTTCAGAAAACAGGTAGTGGTTGACATTCCCGACAAAGATACGATCATACTGCTTGTCTGAATGAAAATCTCTCAACCCTGTATGCTCAAAATGAACATGGTTTTTACGGCCTGTGTCGAGAAGGGTACAAAGGTCGATAAATTCCCTTCTGTTGTCAATTGCATCGACAGTGTTGCACTTGAGATTGGATAGTGCATGAAAGGCGAAGAACCCTTTGTTGCATCCGATATCCAAGAAGTCTTTGCAGAAACCAAGGAAACTTGGACACTCTTTGTTGATGTGTCCGACCCGTACCTTCAACTGGTCTGTTGGAATGAAACCATCAAACTTATAAGAATGCGTGGGCGGGTATGTCATTTGATTGAGTGCGATTTGTTTCTCAGCTGCGTTCATACTACTTCTCCTTTTATTCTTCTGTAATTAAAGGTTCGTCAGTAATCATTTCAATGTCTTCAAGTGGATCTTTCTTACTCATAGGAATCAAGCCTCAACTTGGTTTCAGTAATATAAATCCGGGTTCCATCCCCACAAGTGATAAAAGCATTTGGGTACGGATCAGTTAGACAACGTACCTTGTTGTGAAACTGCTCTGCTGTCATATCAGTGATGTCTTGAAGAGTAATCTCGCTTTGTTCTGGTCGGCGTCGATTGAATGATGGTGTTGTGCTTGCACGCTGTTCCTGTAAAACCACATCACCTTTATCCACTGCTTCTAAAAACCGCTTGGTCATTACAAGTCCCTTAACTTGTAGAGTACTGTAGATGGCTTCAATGTTTCCATATAAGCTCAAATGCCAATTTCCCCATATAGGACCAGTATCAAGGTCATGATCCATTTTGAATAAAGTAAGTTGGGTGGATAGCTTTCCATTAAGGACTTGATGCTGGATAGGACTACCTCCACGATAGTTGGGAAGGTCTGATGGATGTAGACAATAGCATGAGAACTGTGAGATGATGGCATCTGGAACGATCCAGCTCCATCCATAGAATAGAACCACATCGGGTTCCACCACCTTCAAAACGGCGAGCAGATCAGTATCCTTTGTATGGACTTGGACCAAGTCAACATGGGGAAATTCTCCCACTGCATTAAAAATTGACTTGGCCCAAGACCTATACCCAACGCCTACCACTTTTATTTTCTTCATTGCAATACCTTACTCAAGTGTAGCAATATCAGATTTGGATATCCATTGTTCTCTATTGTCGGCGAGACGAAAATCCATCTCCTCCTCTGTTTCAGGATGTAAGTGGAACAAAGATACCAATCTACGATATACTTGATGCCACCAACTTCGTGTTGTTGGATCAGGGTGTTTGTACCCAAGTATTTGAATTGCGTGTATAAGGTGCATGTGAAAATGAAGAGGCATAGCATCGACTGCATGAATGTATTCAGAAACAACTTGATTCATTGCAGATTGCCAGTGATCCTTCAGTTGTGGGGCGGTCCCCTGTATTGACGGGCCTGTAAAAGATCCTCCCCGCACATCCTGGGGATTATCAAGAACTTCATTATCCAATGCCGATACCAAAATACATCGTCTGTACCATCGAAGGAGATTCTTCACAGACCCATATTTTTGAACTCCATCAGGTCCACGAACTGCTGTCAACAAAACAGTTTGTTGCATCAGTGGAATCCAGTAAAGCCAATCCTGTAAAACCGACTGTCTTATTCTATCCATCTCAGCACCTCAAATGCTTCTGCTTCTTCAAAATTACATTGGCTTCCACGAAGACGTGACATTGCTTTCAACATCTCAAAATCTCGATGGCCACGAACCTGTGATTCATAACAGCTATACAACACAAGTTTTCCTGCAATGTCCAATTTGCGGAAGTACGTTGGTCGAAATGTTTCTACTTTTCTCATTGTCCCGAAAACATCTGGCTCTTCATACAGAAGGACTTTGGGCACGAAAAAATTGGTGTCATGGGGTCGACATGCAGTAAGAGCAGCTTCATACAGAACCCGGTGATCTTGGTTATACGAAGGAAAAGGGATCACAAGATAATCAGGCTTGAATGAATTGAACCAAGTTTCATATTCATTCACAAATTCAAGTATTGGAACCTGATCCAGTTCATTTAGCCGTGAAATTTCTGACACCCCTCCGCCACATTTTGGAAGAATGCTAATCATCTTTTTATTTTCTCTTTCAAGTGTCACCGAACTAACTGTAGCATGGGTGTTGTTCTGATACAAAACAAAAGTTTGAAGTTCAGGATCCAAGAGAAAACTAGAACATCCTAATACTTCATCATCCATATGCGGACTTAAAATCAGAGCTTTCTTCATAGTTCATCCTCGAGAATGTTTACAATTCTTTTTGCAGTTTTACCATCTCCAAGCCAGTGGATATCCATTTTTTCCTTCTCATTTATAAAACCGTTAATCCAATCCTGTGCTCTGAAAAGATGCTCATGGGTGTCTCCACTGTATGGAGATACATCCACATCCAACATCACAGAGCAATTATACTTGATTGACTGGGGACGCTCAGTGGAGGATCGAGGTACAATCACTGGGGTTCCAAACAAGGCCGGTTCCTCTTGTGCTGTACCTGAATCTGATACCATTGCACAACAATGATATTGCAAAGTCAGAAATTCTCCATATGGTTGAAGGGGAATGACCTCAAAACCCAGATCAGTAAGAAGATCAGTTGAGATGTTTTCCAGGGTTCGAGGAAATCCAATCCATTTCACCTTCTTGTCCATCTTCTCTGCAAGAATATGAACGTATGTGGCGATGTTATGGAGACGTTCTGTTGAAATGACATTTTCATGTCGATGGATATCTACCAAGATATAATCATTGGATTTTTCATACTGATCCTGGTATACCCGCACATATGGTTGACAGACTTCGACAATGGTATTGCCTACCTGATGTACTACGCCCGGGACATTTTCTCTCGCAAGGTTCTGGACGTTGACGATGTCATAGGCGAATAGGAAGTCTGAGATGGCGTCGATGCAGACCCGGTTGATTTCCTCTGGCATCTTTTGATCGAAGGCCCGCATACCCGCTTCAATGTGGCCGATACGGTAGCCTTCCTTCTTCAACGGAATGGCTGCCAAAGCAGAGTTGGAGTCGCCTAGGAACAACACAAGGTCGGGGTTGATCTTTTGGATTCGAAAGAGGTCGATTATAGCAACAGATAGGTCTGCTACTTGATGTTGATGTTGTTTTCCTGGCCCACCAATACCCAGGTTGAAATCTGGTTCACGGATTTCCAAGTCTTTGAAGAATACATCCGAGAGCAGGCTGTCAAAATGCTGTCCCGAGTGTACGAGGATGTGTTTAATCTCTTTGCTTTCATCCAGGTATTGAAACACCTTTTGCATACGAATGAAGTCCGGGCGAATACCTACTAGGGTGACAACGGTTTTCATGTCTTACTCGCTTCCATATAAAGTGATGTGCCTTCATGGTCAGGATTATCACATCCTACAAATACTTGGCTGTGTGTTCCATACATTCTTCTACCAATTTGAACAAAGCCATTTCTTTTGAGGACATGACGAAGATATGTACCGTCAAATCCACCTAGATGATTCAACACCACTTGTCCATCTTCATCAACCCCATAGTCAAACCACCATTGGAGACAGGCCCTGATATGTTCTGGATTTTCTGCAGCAAGGTCATCATTCATGTATTTCCGCATCGCAAGAGCCATATCAGGCACCACTACGCGAAGAATACCACCCGGGACGAGGACTCTCCACATCTCTGTCAATACAAAGTCATATTTGTGGGGCCAAAGATGTTCGAGGCAATGAGAGAAGTAGATGGCTTCAACTGAATTGGCTGGATAGGGAAGTGGGGCTTCTTGGATGTCCATCACTACATCAGCGTCTGGGAGAATGTCTACACATGTCCAACCGGGTTCCACCCCGTATTTAGACTGCTGGCCTCCAACATTTAATTTCATAATTTAATCCCCATTATGGCTTTCATTCTTTGTTATTCCAAACGGTGTAAACCTGTTTCCATGATTTGCCGCTAAGTATTGTGGATATCTGTGGTGATTTTATATTATACAGTTTAGCAATTTTTACTTGAGCAAATCCTTTTGCATACAGTGAATAAATGGAAATTATATCTAATACAAATAATTTAGGATTTCCCAAAAAATTATCATGCCCATTTCTAACCATATCTGCAAAATTTTGTTTATATGTTCCCCAAGCAAGGTTTTCAAGCCTGTTATCGGTATTATGGTCATTAAGATGTCTGGCCAGTTCTCCAGGTAACGGAAGTCGAACAAATGTAGTTAGAAGAAGTCTTGCAATAATACAATCATGCGGCCTTCCATTATTAAATAATGTTACTACATTATACCCATCTGGGTGTTTTCCAACATACAAAAACTTTTTTCGTTTATCAGACCACACTTGTCCTTTTAGGTTGATATAATATCTTGGAAATCCAGGAATTTGTGTTAACATATGTTCAGTCTCATCAACCATTCTCCCAAACTTCTCTAAATAATTGGTTGTGTTTGTCAGTGAAGTATTTTTTCCAGCTTCCAATCTTTCCCTGCCAGAAGAAGAAAGAACCTTTGCGTCCTACAACATCTGAAAATCCATCTATTTGTGCTCGGCTCAGTCGAAGATCCAGATATTCGCCAATGTTGTGAATAGCTTTGGCTGGATCTAAAATCATATCCTCGTAAAGGATAACAGGAATATGATATTTGGCCAACGTCGTATCTCCTGGCAGCAGGAAAAATCTCCTATACCATTCAACAATACTTACCAACTCGCCGTCAATCCCTGTAATTAGAAGCTCTATTGATTCTTCAATAGATTTTCCAATAAAAGATTTCCAAGGAGGGTGTAGTATTTTATCTGCTGGGATGTTGCTACTGGGATTTTGTGCTTCCCATATATTTTTCTGCATAAAATGGGCGTAAGATACCACTACATCTTTTGGTTCCCTGGTCATCACCACAGGCTTGAACCCTGTCGTTTTTACCAAGTTAAAGAATGCTTCTGTAGGAGGAATGTGTCCTCCATGCATCACTTTATTGGCAGGGTATGCACAATTTCTTAGAGCTTCAAATACAGTCCCTTGGTTTGAAATTTCGTCATATCCGATAGATGTAAGAAGGTCTATGAACAAATGGGACTCGGTCCTCGGAATGCTTGTTATGTGGCATCCCTTCATAATTATTTGTACTCCGGAAGGTGTGATTCTATATGTAAAGGGGTTCCAATGTGACAATCCTGAACCCACTCATATGCTTCTTCGACGATATCCTCGTACTGCTTTCGTCCTATCTGAAGCAAATCTGCTGATAATTTATCATACTGTCTTGGACTGCCTGGTCCTTCCCAGTATTTCCTGAAGTCGATGAAGAACCTTTCGGGGACGTATGTCTCGATCTCCCAGCACCCGATGTAGATGGGCATGGTCTTGGCCCTGAAACAGTTCAGGATCCTCTCTGTAATGAACCCCGAGGACCAAAGAGGATGATAGGTGCCTTCAAAGCAAGCACAATACTTGTATTCATTGATCTTTTGTAAGTGGGTGGCATGGCTGTGGTGAAAGGGGGATTTCACTGCTCCTTGGTACAACTCTCCTCCCCATTCGTGAGTACACCAGATATGGCGGACAAGAGAAGTCGAAAGATTGTTCATCAACTCAGGACGAAGCCAATAGATATCACCTTCAAGTCCTGTGGTGATCACTTTGTTCAACATACATACACCATTCAACTTCTCATCCCAAGAGAGGAAATTATCCAACTGAAAGTAGCCATTACATCCAAGACATCCATCGACCAATATCATCTTCCCCGTATGGTGATACTGAGAGTAGAATTTTGGATTGAAAGTGATGATCTTTTCATATCCAACGAGAAATTCCCATTGCCAGTTTTCACGCATGGTAGTATATGGCTCGCACTGGACCAATACTTTGAATCCCTTTTCCGGAGAGTTCCAAGTACCATCAAATGACCGTACATTGAATGCAACATAGGGGTTGTCTTCTTGTAAGGTAATCCATTCATCTCTTTTCACAATATCCATCTCCTAAAAGAAGTGATTCCAATGGTCCTGGGCTTTGGGCAAATCCGTATGCTTTGAAACGCTATCATGCCAAGACTCCAAATCATTGTTCCGATATCTACACGTCCCCCGCATATGAAAGTCTGAGAATGTGATAGGCATTTCAGTGTATGGGTCAAGTTGGGTGTATGCGGCGACTTCATATGCAAGGTCCAGGCCTGTATCAAACCAGGCTTTAGTAAAACCAACTTCAATTCCTATGCCATTGTAATGATACATTGCATAGGACAGCATAGTACGAAAATCCTGTGTTCGGACCATGCAAACCGGGAAGTTCAAGTAGTACTCATCTAGAATGGCCGGACCTTTGATGAGAAAATAGTTTCCACAAAACCGAGCGTAATTATCGGGGTTGTTGATGTACTTGATTCTTAACCCATTTTCATCTTTAGGGAGCTGGACAACAGTTTCATCTACACCTTCAAGATTCTCTTCAATGATGTGGCTGTTAAAGCAAACATACCCAATCTTCTTCCCACGGCCTGCAATAGGAGTATTGAGACAATGGATAAAATCATCGGGGGTTCGGGGTAAACAATCAATTTTCATATGATCTTCACAGTACACCAGGTACTCTGATTTGATCTCGGCTAGTCCCCGGAGCTGATTGTATGCCATCGCCCGGTGACCGTTACATGGGCCCGCAGTGACCCCCCACCCTTTTCTGATGTAGGATACCCAGGGCTCTTCCATCGGGTCAAAAGGAATACCTTCCATTACATCCACGGCCATAATCTTCTTGTTGAACAGGCCTTCAGATGTGTCTTCTACGGATTGGACTGCTCTCTCCTGTAGTAGACGTCGTGAGGGAATATTGGTGGTGATCATCAGACAGTCGATGGCATCTAACATGGCCAATCCTTTCTGAATAACACAGGCAACTTCTTCTTAGCAACAACAGCATCCTTTTTCTCATCACGCCTGTAATCATCAACATCCTTGTCACTGTAAAATGATTCCCCGTCTATTCTCACTTGGACAATGGCTCCAGCTGCTTTGTGGTTTTGATACCAGCCACCAGAACACGCAGATTGAAACCACACTCCAACATTGATGTCAGGCTTTTTCTCCCAGTGGCCAAAGCTACCCTTTCCCATCTAACTGTCCCCTAGTCATTCTATTTTCTGACATATATATCATATGATAACTTTCATATTCTTCTTTGGCTTTTTTATAGGCTCCAGGATCTTCTTTTTTCAATGCCTCTGCCCTACCTAATTCTCGGGCGAGTCGGCACAGCTCTGCTATATTGGCCACCACTTTTACTCCGGGCATTGGTACATCCCCTCTCCCCATCCCTGAGTATTCCTAATAACATTGGCGGGACTCTTTGATACAAACAAATCTCTCATGTTAGCTACTTTTTCAGGTTTGGAATCACTGGTTCTTGGATGACAGGGGTGGACGGCAGCGACTTCAGGGTCAGGGAATATCCGAACCCCTTTGTGAAAGAGGCGACAATACATGTCTCCATCTTCCCATCCATATGCAGAGTAATCCTCGTCATATCCACGGAGATGGTGAAGATGTTCCAGTTTCACACAGTATGCGTAGTGGAAATAAGTAGTGGGGTTAATCCGCCCATCTGCTTTTTCAAGCATTTCTTTTACTGCGTATGCACTATCTGCAACGTATGGTTGGACTGTCGTGGTATGATTAACACATCTTTCGATGTACTCTTGCCAAAGTCCTTCTTCATCTACCATACTCTTCGTCTGGGTATCAGTAAGTGAATAGATGGTTCCAGGCCGCCAAGCAGATCCAAAGTTTAGTGCCCGGTAAATAAAGTCTCCTGTTAGAATGACTTCACTATCTTTGCCAAGGTACAGTTCGCTCTGCATCCTTCTGATGGCATAGTTTCTGATGAACAAACCGTTCCTGGGCTCGCCTTTTGGACAATCTCTTTCTAAAGTAAAGTACCGGACATTTTTTTCCTTTAAATGATCCCAGTTCTTTGGAACATTATCATTGCCAATTATAATGATATAGTCTCTTTTGTCAACTACTGTTTTGATCATGTTGATAGCGTAGCTAGTCCACTCAGGCCACTGGAAGTTTGGCATAAAAATACAAAGTTTTCTTCTGGTTTCTCCCCAATCGAAATTTCTAGCTGTCTCGCGAATTTTTTTCATAGAAAATCCTTACGATTTCGTTACTATTTCGTAAACATACTTCCAACTTTTTCCACGTACAATATTTGATATTGTTTCTGGAACAACACCATACAATTTCCCTATCTCTGAGTAAAGAAAACCGCAACGATTTAAATTCAAAATTGTTATTATATCTAATGGATTTACCTTACGTCGCATACTATGGATTCCTGCTAACAGGAATGTCTTGATTGACCCTATTTACAATCCAAGTAATCACATTATCGATGTGATGACAAGTCTCTTCGGTTATTAAGTTTTGCATCTCCCCCGACTTGGGATGTCCATTATAGGTGTGCCAGCCGATACAGTTGTCCCAAATTTGTGGAATATACTCTGCTGCTGGTCCCCACATCCCCGGCACTGCTCTACTAGGATACACTACGTTGATATCAAAGTTATGTAGGTCCTGGATGTTGCAATCAAACTCCTTGGAAGCCAGAATAGTCTTGTAATACGGGGAGCCCATCGACTGGTAGTTACCCATGTCAATGACTTTCGGGAGGTTCCACCAAAGTCTCTTAAACCAATCACTCTGTGGTGATCCCATCATGAAACCAATAGAATGGTACTTGGGCCCGTTCTTCTGAGTGTCATCTTGGGATGGGCCCCCACGCCTGTAGCAGAAGGCGGCACTGAAATCACTGTTGGGTACACTATGTTGGAGGGGACGGAAGTAGATGATGTCTGTGTCTGTCCAGAGGCCACCTTGCGTACTGAGTAGATGGAGACGGAGAATATCAGACTTGGTTACTTCAGGTAGGTCATTGGAATACCCAATGTTTTCCATATCCCATTCTTGTACAATGACGCCCAGGTCCTTGAGACGATCTATGTAATCAATGGTGTTAACCTCTTGCTTGTTCTCGTACGTCTGCCAGGACTGTGAAGTCACCAGCTTCTTCGGAGTAAACAGGATCATGTCCCATCCAGGATTGAACTGGAGGAAGGATTTCATACACATGTACCGCAAGTAAGGAAGCATTGGTGCTCCCCAATACGCGTAGCAAACTCTTGGAATGTTATTCATCTGTCCTCTTTTCCAATAAAAAACACGCTTTCTTTTTCACTAAGAAGAAAAGCAACAGTATCTTTGCCTTTTTTCAAAGCAACTATTCCATGCTGTGAAATAGCTTCTTGTATGCTTCTTTCAAAATCTAACATATGGTCATGTGACTTAAACAAGTGTTCCCACTGTGTTATTTTAATTTCATTATCCATCTATACTTCCTCACATGCCCATTTTGGCAACAAAACCATTCTTTTGTATGAAGGATGGTATACACCGAAGAATCCATCGTTTCGGGGGCTAACCACTTCGAATTCACCATCAAGAGAAACTATAGAAAGGCCATTCACTAGCAATACAGAAATGGTCTCATCATAGTCTGGATGAGCATAACAAAGATCTGCTGTTAGGTATATGGTATCATCCATATCTTTAAATCTGATTTTCATTTGTACCTCTTCAATTCTTTTTCTGAGGTTCCCAATCGCCAGCCCATCAGCCCACCGACAAAGAAGGCTAACACCATCCCAACAGCTCCAATAGCTATTGCTTGATCAACATCTGTCAGCCCAACATGTATCAGTATCATATTCATCCTCTACTTCCTCTATTAAGCATACATAGTAAGAAAGCACCAATACTAACACAAACCAACCCAAGCAACATTCCTCCTATTATGCCACTTTCGAAATCCCAAAATTTCCAAAAAGGACATGTGTGGGCCCATGGAATTACTTGTTCTGTCATCTATACCCTCTTTCTATGATGAGATTGTAAAGTTTTCTGTTCTTCTCCCAAGCAGGACAACCGCCGTATACTTCAGGGTTCTTGGGATGCCATTGATGTACTACATATCCATTGACAGGTGCTAATGAAACTATTTGTAGCTTTTCTTTCTTGATCTTCCAGAGGAACTCGTTGTCATCAAAGCAGTACCCTGCTCCAAAAGCTTCGTTAAATCTTCCTACTTTATCCATATCCCCACGGTACATTGCACTACAGAAATGGTAGTTGGTGGGAAGGAACTCAGGATGGTTGAACCATTGATCCTGTCTGAGGGGAAGTATCAATTGCTCTACTTTTGCATCAAAAGAATTGGCAGGGCAACCACGAACCAGCAGTTGGTGAAACTTCTGATGGTCTTCTTTCATGGTATGGTAACAGGAGAATGTATGATACTGTCCAGGTCTAACATTAGCCGAAATAGTTTGGAGGATGTTCCCCTTGTGCAAACATTCGGGATTCTGGAGGACAATGATTTCACCACTTGCTTGGCTGATGCCTATGTTATAGGGTATGGATGGATTCACCCACCATTTGGATTGGGGAGTAAGGTAAATGACCTGGATATCAAGAGATGGAAAATCTCCTACCACATTCTCAGCCCTGAGGGTCTCATCAGATCCATCATCAACTATAATGATTTCCATATCAGATGGTCGAGGCTTTACCCAAATGGATTGAAGAGTGAGCCATAGTTGCTGTGGCCTATTATGATATGTCATTACAACTGATAATTTCATCCTATTGTCTCCAGGCCCTTGAACGGAATCCACTGGTTCAATCTACTATGCTCTGAATAGCTTACTACATTTATACTTCGTTCACGGATAAGACGAAGGGTATTTTGATAGGGACAGATGTATTGATCCAGATTTTCTTGGTACCTTTCTGGAAGGATCTTTGGGTAGTCTTCGTGAAAGTGGGTTGTCCTAGTACCTGAATGGAAGTCAAAGCCCAGCAAATTGATTTCATCATAACCTTCAAGGCATGCAAGCTGAAGGCCGCTGAACCCGCTTTCACTGCCACATCTAAAATCATTCCAGTCCCATCCAATGCCGCCGTATCCCCCCACTTCTATTACTCTGTCAAAGACGTCGAGGAAGTAGTGTAGGTTGAATCTCGTGTCAATGAAATGTTTGGGACCCTTCTTCTGCTTATCATCTGGCTGTAGGCCTAGTATGAATGTCTTTTTGGCGGGGATACTGGCGAAGAAGTCTGCTGTTGGACCATCTGGAGTTCCAGTTATTTGGACACCACTTTTTCTTAACCATGTAAAATCCATCGTGCAGAAGTGTTTGGCAGTGGGAATATGAAAGATGGCTTGATTTATTGCGATGACGTCTTTGGAGAATAGGCGTGCGAAGTTGAAGGCCTCGAGACTTGGTCCTCCTCCAACGACGTAAACCGATCTTACCATTATGTTATCCTATGAAGTCTGAAAGAGAGCCCTTTGGAAAACATTCCATCAAGCTATGTGGATTCAGATTGGTTACACTTACACCAAGAATTTCAATTGCAGGGGCGAGTTCGGCGAAGGAGTCTGCGAATACAAGTAATTTGGCTGGGAGCTTTTCATTATCCTGTTCAGAGTACCCTTCATGCCAGTGTGTAGCCCCGTCAGAGGCATCAATAGACATATCATAGCCTAAGAGTCCTATCTCAGTGCAACCCAGTGCTATCGCCAGCATGAGTCCTCCAAATCCACTGTTGGTGCCCCCGTAGATTCCTGCATGGAGATCCAATGAAATGAGTTTGCGTTCAATGGATTTGACGTAGTGGACAGTGGGATCGAATTGATGGGCTCCATGAGTACGAAAAAAGAGTTTCATACCAGAGTATCGGATCCAATCTTGACGGACGGAAGTCCATTCAGGAAGTGCACTGTGGGTGATCTTCTCATAAAAAGGGACATCCATCGAGTAATTGATGTCAGCATCCGGCCAGAGGAGAAAGGACTTGTTGATTCCAATTACTTTGTATCCGGCAAGGAATGACAAGTCCATACCAGTGAGACTGGGCCCACCAGCTACAATGAAACACTTTTCTCCCTGCCAGGCCCCATTGTCAAGGTCTTGTACGATCTCAATTGCTTGGCAATTAACCTTTTTTCGAGGGATAATCTTCGCACTATGAACATGTCGAACAGTAAATCCCATTATGGCTGTACGAATTTGACCAGAGTGTTGTCAATGATGTCACCAATAAGGCATAAACTTCCTGGGGCACCAAAGTCTCTCTGAACCACTTCAATTAAATTCTCCCCGTTGATCAAATTCAATGGAATGGAAAGGGGTGCTGAACTATCTCGATACACTGTGGGCCTTGAAAACACTAAAATTGAATTGATATAGATGTTGACTTCATTGTCCCCGACAAACATCTTCAGAGTTTTGGTCTGAATCCCCACAGAATTTACTGTCATCTGAAACAAAGTAGAATTATCTCTCATATAATAATTTGCATCATCAGAAGTCAATTGAATTGATCCCAAGCTTTCCAAACTGTATGTAGCAATCGGAGAAGAGAATTGACTAGGTGTGGTGAAAGAATTATCATTTGCTATGGATACACTCCATCTTGGAGGTAGTATTGTGAGGTCCGGTAGAATGGGGTAGGCTACAAACTGTCGCACATCCGTGATCACACTAGCTGAAATGTCCGTTACTCCATTCGCTACAAGGACTTCTGCCAAAACAAGCTTGCCTGCATATTCAGGAACAGTAGGAGAAGTGGCAGCAGTCCCTTGATCAATGGCCAATACACCTGTAGTATTTACATAAACCAAGTCAATACGTGAATTGGGGGCTGGGGGTGCAACAAATGGCCCCACTTTCTGGGTAGCAATATTTACATTGCCTGTAGCTGCATGTACGTTCCCTGCTCTTACGTAGACGAATAGCTCAGTGTCTTCAGTGGCTTCAGGCTTCAACCAGTTATTCATGGTCCTGGCCTCTTGTCGGTCTGTGTAATCAAACCCAGTAAGCGTGGATCCGCTGAAAACACAGGTTCCAAGAATCACGTCATTGGACTGAGCAACACCAGCACTTGCTATTGCATGGACTTCCATGTAATTTACTGGGTCTTCAGCCAATGTCCACCGCAATACCACCACCGGAGTGGCCGGATCAATGGTGCCACCATTCAAAGTCGCTCCTGATATGGGTGCATTCACAGCAGTTTGGACAGTGACTTGGAAATTTGCATCCCCCAATTGGACTGCAAGGGGCGTCAAAGTAATCGCTGTGTCGCTTACTACCTTCAAATGTCCGCCCAAATACAAGCCACGTGGGATGATGTTGTGCAATAGCTTGTCAAAGGTATCACCCTTAGCAGCTAGGTTGTATTGAAATGTGATATTTTGTGTTCCGTGATTAGTCGAACCCATTGTCTTCCTTCTCCTATTGTTTAACCAACTGTCCTGAACCAAGTGGAGTCCAATTGTAAACTGTCACAGCCGTATTGGCAACTACTTTTACATACTCTCCACTCTTAATCAATCCACTAACATTTGCCCAAGTATTGTCATTATCAGCATCTTTGGAGATGATTGTCGTAGGAGGATTTGCCCCATCAACTCGTAGATCAATATTCCCCTGATCTTGAGAAGCGGATACAAAGCCATCCCCGCTTGCTTGATACACAGAGTTATTAGTAAGTGCACTTCCAAGACTATCAAGAGTGGTTCGAGTACCAACTCCTGGATATGGTGTGCCGGCATTGATTCTCTCAAGTTTTTTAGTGGTAGGATTAAATCTGATGGTAGTATCATCTGTTGCTACTGAGGCATAGAGGAATGTGCGAACATCTTTGATGTCCGCTGCTACAATGGTGGTAGCACCTGCCGCTAAAGTCACTTCTGCTAATACCACTTTTCCTTTGTATGTGGGGGCAACAGGAGTAGCATCTTCTACTCCAGTGGAATCAATCGCTATTGCTCCGGTATCCAAATTGATGTAAACCAAATAAATCTTCGGAAAACTAACAGGAGCTACAAACAAATCACTCTTTTGATCGGCTATAATTGTAGCTGCATTGAATCCCTGAACCACTCCTGCTCGGATACGTACACGAAGTTCTACATCTGGTGTGGCTTCTACTCCAAGGTGGAGATGATGAGTATCTGGAGTTGTCCGTGGGAAGGTAGCATCAGCATAATCAAATCCAATCAAAGTACTTCCACTGAAGTTGCACTTTGCAATCACCACGTCATTGGCAGCCGGAGTCGCTACTACAATCATCTCAGCAAAATCTACCGAGGATGATCCTGTGTAAGTCCATCTCAAGACAATGTATGGTGTAGCAAGGGCAGTAGTGATAGTTACGTTCACGGCAGTTGATACCCGGACTTGGAATGTTCCATCGCCTACCTCTGCTACAAATGTGGTGAGGAGAGCGTGCGTGGCATCTGTTACTGTGAGATATCCTCCGGTGTACATCCCGACTTCTCTGATATCCTTGAACCGTAGATTCACAGCCCCCGAATTCGCCGGGTTAAAGAATTTCAATGTTACTGTCTGTGTCCCAATATCAGATGGCATGGTTCTTCAACTCCTATCTTACGATGACAAATCTTTTCTGAATACTTCTACCTTCACCCGGAGCATAAAGGCTGCACTTTTGTTGATTTTTGGAAAACAACTGGCTACCATCAACAGATCAGGTGCTCCCGGAATGTACAAACCTACTGATGACAAATTCTGTTGCACCGTAGCCTCTGGAAGATCAAATTCAAAGGTCACTTTTTCATCAGAGATTATGATATCTTCTGCTTCAATAGTACCTGTTAATACTTGGGATTCAATTACGAACCCACTGTCGTCAATGTTACACGGACTGTTGCCTGTCCCCATAACCCACTTAGTTATACTCTTGATAGCTGCTGTGGCCTCACTGTCGAAAAAACTTCCATCGTCAAAGAACCATGCATTGCCACTACCTACATCGTCAAAGAACTTTGTACTGGAAACCCAATCTGCTGTGACCTTCGTATCAATGTTTCCGGATACCCTGATGGTGTTCCCGAGCTCATCCGTCACTGGATTCAGGAGAAGCATATAGTGAGGGACGGTATGAACCGGCCGCGTACGCTCTACTTCTGCTGAGAAGTTGTCGAGAATGCCATCATCGGGCCAGAGACAAACCTGGGACCCAAGTGTGTATGTCTTGTTAAGAACTATTTCCAGACCAAAGTGGGGGGACTTGTAAAACGTGTCATCAAACCCAGGAGGATTTTCACCCTCGTCCCCGACAAACCAATCAGTTGTGAAGAAATTCACATAGTCATTGGTGTACATGTCAAAGATATTGATCGTAACCTGATAGATCAAGGCAATGATTGACAAGGATTCGTAGGTGCCCTTAGACCTGTACCAAAATACAGCGTTTTCAAGGACCTTTCGCATCTCCGCATCGGTTGTTTCGTCTTCGGGAGGGAAAGTCACGCCAATAATCGACCCCAATTCCCGCAAGTAGGTGGTAGAAGTAGTGGTATTCGGGCTCAGGAGCTTGATGATATCACTTACTTTGGTGAACCAATCCCCTACTTGGATGGATGTCTCACGTACATATGCAATGAGAATAGGGGCGGTCGTGAATGTCTCGGGAATGAGGTCCAGTAGATCCAGGGCAATCCCTTGTAGAATCACCATTGTAGGCTCTACTTTTACTACAACCTCATCTTGTGAGAACGCTCCCGCTATAGTAAACGGAGGTGCAGAGATGGAAACAGATACAACGACTTCCGCCTGCTCATCTGCATCTAGAAAAAGGTCTTCATCAAGTGACCAAACTGTCATCTTTTAACTCTCCCGATCCAAATCTATTGAAAGGTCGAACATGACTTGAGGAACATCAGATAAAGGCAACACAGTCATCAAAATTGGAGCAGAGTCTGTGTCCGGATCCCCATCCAGGTATCCCCAGACTTCAAACCAAGCACTCTCTCCGCCGTCGGCCCAAGTAGCTCCGCTGTCTGAAGTGTCCCACAGGATATTCGTGTATCCTCCTGCGGTATCAACTCCCAATCTACCTCCGCTGTTCGCATCTTTCTTTACCACGATGTTGTATTTGGTGCCGGCATTGATTGCAAATGGAGTATCCATCGTGATAGATTCAATGGATTCTGTTGCTACATCCAAAGTGCTCATAGCAATTGTGCCACTACCTAGGTCTGTTCCATCGGGCTTTTCAGATCCGTCTATACCCTGGATTGATACGATGATGTTGTCTACATCCCCAGAGCTGTCTCGTCCGAGCTTCAACCTGATGGACGTAACAATCAAGTCTGTGGCGGCCAAGAACAGTTGACCACTCCATTCAGCGACTGCAACGGACTCAACTCCGTCATTCACAGCATAAGAATCCCACTGGATGGGGGTAGTACTTGGACTGATACTGAGGGTGTTAATGTACGTGCCTGCGTCAGCCAGTACAATGGGGTTCATGACATAGTCTGTTGAGGTTTCTCCAACAAGTGGTACCCCATCTAACTTCCACTGAAACGCCAGAGATGGCCCGCCATTGCCTAGGACTTGGATGGTAGCAGAATTCCCTACTCTTTCTGTGGTGTTCCCCGATTGTGAAGTGACTGCGGCACGGACTGCAATCTCAATGTTACTGGTCGTATCCGTGCCCTGTGCATTTGTCACAACACAGGTGTAAATCCCTGCATCTACTCCTGTGACACTGCCTACTGCATAGGTGGCGGATGTAGCTCCTGAGATGTTTACCCCACCGAGCTTCCACTGATATGTTAGGGTGGGTGTCCCGCCACTGACTACAGTAAGTGAAAGTGCACTTCCATTAGCTAGGACTTCACCGATAGGCTCTGAAGTTATGGTCGGGGCTGTCACTGCCGGGGTGAAGACAGAGGTTATATTAGTCCCTATTGAAACTGAATCTTTAAGAACCAGACTGGTATCAAAAACTCGTACATTAGCAGTTTCTGCGTCGTCCCCGACACCTACATTTCCAGCTACTATGATAAACCCTGTACCAATATCTTCAAACATATTCAGGGCGATGGCGCCGCCCTCATAGTCATTTATTATAGCCCCAGTAGTAGGATTCCATTCAGTAATAGACCCAATTGTACCACCATCTCCATCACCACAGGTGTATAATCTTCCACCACTATGGAGAAGAAGTTGGCGTTGCATAGCACTTGGCCAGTTTCCCGAATTCCATGTTACACCCACACCATTTGCAGGCACCTTTGCTACGGAACCTGACAAAGTACTTGTCCTTGCAATGATATAAAAAAAGACATCAGTCCCATCTGATATCAGAGCGTTTCCAAAGTTTGCACCTGATTTGAATGTTCCGTATGATGCTTGCTCGGCCCCATCAGCAAATGCTAGTCTGAATCCTGTATTTGTCGTTCCGTTAATGAATGCGCCTAGGATCTCACCGGATACTGCAAAGGCACAACGGAATGCTCCTGCTCCTCCCGATTTATCTATCGCCCAACTTTGAACACCATCAGAATCCAATAAATAGATGTTTGGACCAGCAGAATTAGTGGAGATAGCAACATTTCCACTTGAATCCACAGCTATGTCTGTAGGATTGCCGCTTGTTGTAAAGATTCCGGATGTAGCCCAAGAGGTATCAAGGGTATCAAGAGCCGCATTGTACTTGTAAACTTTAGTTGTAGAACCCAGGTAAACATCAGCACCATCGGGGGACATAGCCCCGCAGTTAATGGCTGTACCACCACCAGCTAAATTATGTGTAGAAGTCGGGGTAAGTGTCCCGTCACCAGCCAGGTCATAGATGTAGGCGTTGTTTGGGGTATCAAAACTGCCTGCTAAGAATAGTTGTCCCATTCTTCTTCCTAATGGATTAAGAGAATTTGATCCGCATGTTGAGGGACAGAGATGCACCTGACAGAATGGTTCTCTCGACTGAGGAGGACACCGAACAAATCAATGTACCAAGATTGTTTTCAGATGTTGCGAGGAATGCCCCACTAATTGGACCAATATCTCCACCGGTACTGGTGAAGGTGACCTCTTTGGATACTGCACGCCAATCTCCCTCATCCTGTTCTAGGGTGGGGAAGCCAGCAGTAGTTCTTTCAACAATCCGTCTTTCATACCCATTAGTACTGGGCTCACCCGGCACTGTAGTGATAATGGTTGATTCACTGATAGACCCATTGTAAAGGCCCATGTAAAAGTCCGTGACAGGAAAGTACGTGGCTTCCTGTCCACGTAGGAATGTGTCAACCATGGCCTTTTCCCCGGAGTCTACCAGGATATTCTGCCGCATCTCCGTGAAAAGGACGTTACCATCCGGGTCCTTCCAAGTCCATTCCACGCAATTATTCCACCAACTATGCTTGCCCATCAAATACTCCTAGTCAATTACTTCGACAGCGATTGTTTCAATATCAGTTACGTTATCATCCAACCGACAAAGCTGATTGAAAGTCGGAATAATGTTTCCGTTCTGATCTTGTTGATATCTTACACTTATGTCAGAAGGTGTAGGTGAAATATCAATTACAACTACCCCTGTAGCATAAGTGATAGTCCCCGAAATGGTAAAAGTTCCGGTAGCAGTAAAAGTTCCTGTACCATCATCATTGTCTACATCAACCACAGAAAACAAATTGTTTATGAATAACCGGGTGGTCTCTGGTTTTACTGGCAATGCACCAAGAGCTGCACCAAAATCATCTACTGAATTAAATGTACTTGAAAGCTCTTTCACTATCTCTAGCAACATTGTAGCGTATGCCACGGTATCCAAATTGTGGATTGCTGCAAGCACTTGACTGTACTTGATAATAGTGCCGAGACTAGTGGTTGTCCCCAAAAGAAACTCTGCTTGTACAGCTTCATTGATATCGGATTGTGCTTGTGAAGTAGAATTTCCTGACGCCACTGTAACTTGTAAGAATGGCAGCACTGTTAAGAACACCGGTTCAATAAATTCGTACTTGATTGCAATCATACTCTTGGTGAAAAGAAAGTCGGATAGGGTTTGTTTGAAAGTAGCGTCTGCCAAGGCATAATCTTGCAAAACCACTGAGATGTTCACCTTGTTAAGCATCTCCACATCCTGTGGTACACCAGCTGCTTCAGCTACTTCATTCTCACCCCATACATTCGCGTCTGCTACGCCCGCAAAGTTTCGCAGAAGAGAAATGAAGTCTGCTTTATTCACTGCCCGATCCCCGGTCTTGAAAACTTGTGGGGCCTCTACCCTGATCTCTTCCTTTGATTCCTCTGCGTCTCCGCCGAGGAAGCTACCGGTGTTATCCACCGAAACAGTTGTGACAATGATTCCATCCTCGTCATAAATTACGTCGTTGATGGTAGTGATTTTATTGGCGAAGGATACATTACCATCCGCACCCTCTGTCTTCACATATTGGATGCGTATAGTGAGGCCATTAGCTGGGCTCAATCCATTGATGGAGTCCCCGAACCGAACTGATACATTTCCATCTAACTCGTTGATGATCTTGTAATGAGTTGAGTTCGTTTCAGACGAAATGAACGAGGTTACCAGCTCCCATTCCACACCATCTACAATAACACGAAGTGTTGGGTTTGTCGTAGAAGCACTGTTTTCGACGTCATTGTCTGTAATAAGGTATTCTTGGTTGGCAGACCCATCTGCTGTCACTTCTTTTTGTATCAACTCACCTTGAATGGAACTGATAGTAACAGTGGTTTGCCCCTTCTCAATAGCAGCTGATTCATTGGTTATGTATTTTGTACCATCTGAGGTTTGGCATTCCGTGTATTTGGGAAAGTGCACTATCTTCGTTAGAGCGGCCTCTAATGTGAAAATGAGATTCCCCGTAGCAGAGCTTTGTCGTTTGGGCGTATAGTTGATCAGAGACACTAGGTTGACGATGCTAGACCGGTTCTGGGCCGTAGACAGGAAAGACTCTTGGGCTCGACGTTCAGTGTAATAGAGGCCATGTTCTAATACATATGCTAGGAACTCGATTAGCATCTCACCAGTCGACGACCTGTAGATGTCTTTCCAAGCATCGTCAGCTTTAAGACGATTCTGGAGGTTGATCACCATGTCATCAAAGGCGTATTCGGTGTAAAAGATTTCTGTTGCCATTATGGAGAACCTTTAATGTTGGTCTGAAATTTGAATACTTTGTCATAGCCAACGATAGAGAACAGGAGCTCCAGGTTAGCACTGGATCTATCAGGCTGCTGACTGAATTGAATTTCCACTACTTCTACTCGGTCATCCCAGGCTTCTATTGTTTCCTTCATTCTCTGGGACACTAGCTCAAGCTCCTCTGATGCCATACTCTCAAACACAATTCCACGAAGCGGAGAGCCAAACTCACTGAGCATGACACGTTCCCCAGGGTTAGTGTTCAGAATATTTGAAATACTGGTCATCACACTGTTAAGGTTGTCCACTTTCTTCAACTGACCCTGGCTGTCCTGAATCAGTCTATGATCGAGATCGGACCAAACTTCTGGGGCTATGATTGCCATATACTTTCTATCCTTTATCCACAAGCAAATTTTCTATCGGGAGGATTCATCTTCGCCCCACATATTGCCACTGCACCTTCTGTTACAATCAACTTTCCATTGTGAAATGTTTTTTTAATGACAGAGTTGATTACAGTAGTTCCGTGGCCGGGTATTGTGCATGCAAAAGTCGCTCCCTGAACAGCCACTACATCCCCAGCGGCTTTCAATGTCCCGTCTTGGCCGGATGTGGCAATGGCCCCTGGATGGGTAGCTGGGTCTCCAACACATGCTACATTCCTAGCCCCCGCTGAAATCCTGAAGAAAAACTCTGATGCTCCAAGTAAGAATGTGCCAAATCTACTCATTTAACTTACCTAAACATATAAATCATTTGTTTAAAACAAATCTACAAAGTTAAACGTTACTGCGGCAGCTGAATTACCACCTGATGGTCTAATTACTGCTGTTATTGCATTGCCGGGAGTAACTATCCCTGCGTGTTTATCATCTTTCAAATTGATGAGGCCATTTCCTGCCTTACCCAAGTCTATACTAAATAAGAATATCCCACCTGTAGCTGCCGTCGCTGTCGTGTCTACTTGTGCTTGTGAGAATCCTGCATTGACATTCCCAAAAGAAGCTCCTGTTAATGTCATGCCAGCATAGAAGTCAATAGAGACTGTGTTGTTACCACTAGCTTCTACTGAGGCACCAACGATTGAAATCTTTAATTCCCCATGGTTATGCTTGCTGTTAAATACCTCGTTACATCTCAAGGTCAATACCGGCTCCCCGCCCGTCGCTCCAGCAATTGTACTTTTTGTTCCTGATCTAGTACCAGTATATTCATCCTTGCCATCCACGAATGCCGCCATAGAAGAAGTCTTGACTATGATGTTGGATGTGTTTGCGAAGTTCTCTGCCGATATCCTTAGACCAAGTGTCGGTCGGACTATGCCTGGGACAGTGTTAGCGTTGCCATAGGCGATGGTGTGGACCTTGTGAAACTCACCGTCAACAGGGCTCTCTATAAAGAAATTGACGGCTCCGAACCCCATCTGGTAATCTATTTGGTAGACGTTTCCTTTTGTCGGATTTAGCGTCGCTTTCGAGTTTCCTGTTCCATCAAACTTATCATCTCCGACCCAGTCGTCTTGGGCTGTCCATGCGTCTGTCGGGGACACACCCACTATCGTTTGGGCGAAGCTACCGACGGCGGTAGAGGCAGAACTTAAGGAATATGTTCCGGCTCTCGGCTCATCATTCCAAGACGTGAAGATGACCGTAGCACCTACTGCCCTGGCGTCCCATCCACGGCCGACGTCTGAGTAGTCATGGGCGGCGATCTCGTTTGCCGTTGTAGTGACATCTGTTGCCGTAGCATCTGTCACAGCAACTGTTGCAGTAGCATCACTGTCCAGGGTTATAGTAATGTTTTCTGCAGTTGTTGACTTAGTTGTGACAGTCAAAGTCCTAAGCTCTCGTACACCGCCTGTTCTGGACAGCAGGCCAAAGGCTGTACCATTATAGCCAAAGGCGTACGCATTGCCCTCGTCTCCAATACCAGCGAATTGTATCGAGTTCGCGGCCCCGGTCATGAACAAAGCGTCAAATCTCGCCCTCACTCCTTGCCCTGCTTTGAATCTAACAGTCTCATTTGACAATATTGCAGCTGAACTGTTGGCCGCAGCCCCCGTGGAACACACAGCCATTGAATCTGCATTGGTTACCGCCCCGCTCTGGTTTGCCCTAGATGAAATCGTGATAGGGTTGATGAACGTATGGAATGACATCTCGATAACAGGCGTGATTTCAATGGTAAGGAATTCTCCAAACGATGACCTGCCCTCGGGAGGCGGGGAAACTTGAAGTGCTTGATGCTCTGTTACTCTAGCATTCAGGTCTCCTACCCCAGAGATGACAGCTTTCACAACTATAGCATCGGCATCATCGGCTATTGTGAATCCGATGGGGGCATTTGATGGGAGAAAGTTGTATCCAAAGTAAGATGACAACCTAAAGGTGGCCTGTGCATCCCCATCATTCACATACCTGACCCTGAAGAATCTGCCTAGTTTAACCGCCGTATGAAATTCCGGTATGTTCGCGGCACAGTTGAAACCCAATGTTGGAAAGGTATGCCAGTTGGTGCCATCTACAGAGAAATCAAAGAAGAGGGTACCAGATTGATCTGCAAAGGAAAATACTCCTACTGTCGGATAATTATTCTGTTCACCCGTACCCGTATAGGTAGCGGAGCCAGTTAACGGAGTAATGGTTACATTCACCGTTGATGATTCTCCTGTTTGTTCTGGTATAAATGTCATTGTTAGAACACCTCCCAGTTCTTGGTCGTATTGTTTGCAAGAAAGGACAGGGCCATTCCATTTGAATTCATGATAGCAGTTAGTTCCTTTTCAATAGTATCCGATCCTGTCGTTGCCACTGTGATGTTATTGATAGCTGAGTTGTAGTCAGCATCCTTAAGGATGATCACTAGTCTATGAATGCCAGATGTGATAGCTGGCAACGTAGCTATATGGGTCCCCGTAAGAGTATATTGTATGGAGACATAATGATCTGTTGTTAAAATGGTGGTAGTAGAACCAGTGGACTCTCTAAAGCCAAATCTACGTCCACCTGTATTTTCAAGACCGGCAAAGATTACATTATCGATAGTCCGTAAATTCTGATCTACAGCTACATTGCTCTCCAAGGTGAGGATTCTATCTGCCCCGTCCAGGTCTACAGTTAGGTCATCTCCTCCAGCATCAGTTAACCTCACCACTTCATTTGCTACCAGTGAAGTAGCCAACACCCTCTCGTAAGTAGTACCATCATCAATTTCATCAAGATCCGGAGTCACATAAACAAGTGTGTTACCCAATGCTCGAAGATATTTTCCATCAGCTAGAGCAGATTCAACTACTGTCTGGTTGCCTAAGACAAACTCGTCATTGAGTAGCATGCCCGAGGTGAGGTGCAACGCGGCCTGATGTCCCGCCAGATGTAATGTAGCTGTAGTGAATTCCTGGGCCCGGGTAACATTGTAAAGATTGGGTGTACCTGAATACTCTGCTAAGATAATTTCTGCATTGGAATCATCTGCCGGATTTGGAAATGTGACAATGTCCCACAGGACCAGCACAAAAGTCCCCGCTTCTATGGGAACAGTGTGTGGAGCGGCCAGAGTCATAGTAGAATCTGGGATAGCTAAATCTACCGCCAATGATCCGAATGCAAAGTTTCTCTTCAGCCGTGAAGCCATCTACCTTAAAATCCCCATCCAGGTGAGATTCCGCCACCGATAAGTCCAGGTGATGGTGCTGCTGATGGTTGTGCAAAAACATTGAATGTTCGTACAATTCCATGATTTGTAACGCCGGTATACGCCACTATGTATCTCGTATCACTAATTTTAGCCAACGAGTTATAATCACCAACAGCGGCGTCATACGTCCAGCTATCAATCACTACAAGGTTCTCATACGCGTCATCAAATGATAACGTTTCCGCTTTCGCCCCAGCCCCAAAGTCGTGTGCTACCAGTACATGTGTGGAGTCAATCAACACCATAGAAGCATGGTTGGCATTGACCGGGTCATAGTTTAACGAAGCAATTTGAGCAAGAGATGCACCAACAGAAGTAAAGCTGAAAGTTTTCATAAACCCTTCGTTTGTCGGGCTCGTATACGCCAAGATGGCATGTGTGGCGTCAATCTTTACCACTGAAGGCCAAAGATGCCCCACAGTATCATGTTCCAGGACACCCGCTACTTCAGTGATGTTGTCTGCTGTGCCGGTATCGACAGTGATCATCTTGATAAATCCGTCACCGTCTGTTCCAGTATAGGCCAGCATAAGCAGAGTGTCGTCATCTGATACCAATTCCAGGTTGTTATGGCTCACGGGACCGACTGTATCATGTTCAAGTGTGGATACCAATGCAATGCTAGCACCAGTATTTTCAGTGAATGAAAAGGTTTTGATAAACCCATCGCCGTCCACACCCCTGTATGCTACAGCAGCACGCGTAGAATTCAGGACAACAATGGATGTCCAAATTCCATCAGCCGTATCAAACTCAAGTGAATCCACCTCAGTAATAGCAAAAGCCCCGTCTATTGTGAAGGTCTTAATCCAACCATCTCCGGCTGCATCACCATATGCCATAATGAAAAGTGTGTCAGTAACTTTAGCAACTGAATGATAACTTGAATCAGCAGTGTCATGCTCAAGGACATCTATTTCAGTAATATTCTCCCCTGTGAGGGCATCCCAGCTGAAGGTTTTGACAAACCCATCTGAAGCAGTGCCAGTAAATGCAAGAAAGGCATGTGTGGCATCAATTTTCAAAATGGAATTCCAGAGATCATTACTAGTATCATGATCCAAAATACTGGTTCTAGGAATTGTGTATTCAGCCATGACTTAGTTCCTCCACAGGATGTGGATAAAATCACCATTAGTATTGGACCAGAACTTCAACTTGTTCAGATTATCAATGGGGACAGGCGTGCCCGCTGCATCCAACGGCCAATCATCAGAATCAGCAGTCACACCAGCTGCATTCATATAAATTGGTCCTACGGCAGCCGGGCCGGGTTTCACCAAACAACTGGTACATGCCTGGCTTGCAGCTACTGCTACATTGGATGCAATGGTCAATTTCTGATGGCCCATCGTGGAACTCACGTCAATAAGCGACGCCTCAAGATTGGTATTCACTGCATCAAGTGCTACTCCTTGAGAAGCTTGCTCAACTCCTTGACTCGTTTGTTCAGCTGCCTTTGAAAGGGCTGAAACGTCTGTTCCACCACTGGCAGGTGGCTGATCTCCGGGCTTTAACAATGCCATAATAGCTTCTCCTTAATCTATTCAATCCCTCATGGATTGATATTCACTTGTGTTCCTGTAATCGTAATTACACCACTGCTGTCAATGGTGATCGTAGCAGAGGACTTTGATAGAGTAAGGTCATCATCTGTGATTTGGATCGATGCCCCACTGTTATGTTTTATCCTTATCGTGTCTGTCTTGTCGTCGATCAATAACTGGTGTCCTGCTGGTGTCACAAACCCTCTTGCATGGGGGTAGCTGGCATCACCGGGCGTCGGGAAGCCTTTGGTACCATTGGGTGCTTCAGCGAAGTATACGGGTTGCTGTACGTCCCCTGCTTCAAAGAAACACCATACATGGCTATCTACAGAAGGGACGCCAAACCAGCCACTACGAAGGCCGCCACTGCCACTTCCAGAAAAAAGAGGAAGACCTGGTACAGCCCACGGAAGATACTTGTGAGGAATGCCATCAAATAATCCAAAAACATTAAGTTTTACCTTACCCTTCTTAGTAGAATCAGAGTTTGATAGCACTTCTGCCCTATAAATCCCGAATTGTTTTAGGCTATCTCCCTGTTGAACTTCCATTACTTCTTCATCCTCTTAGTAACAGGGATAAGACCGCTGTCAACATCAGTGTCTATGCCTCCTCGTACTAGCAACAACGTAGTATGGAATGCTGTATTAAACTGATGCACTACTCTCTTTACAATCCAGTACCCTGTATGCTGGTATACAAACAAATTTCCTCTTCTCAGGGACTCGCTGAAAAGCACTTTCACTATGTCCCCTGGGTTGATGGATTCAATTCCCCAAGTCGTGGCCCACATAGACATTGACCCGCCAATGCGATTGAAGTATTTGGACTTGACTTTCCCCTGAAAGTCCTCAGTAAAATCATTAGAGCGGCCCATGGCATTTAGAATGCCTGACCCACTATTGTTGTCGTCTTCATTCACTAAAAAGAATTCACTGAGGCCGGGTACATCTTCAATGCCTACAGACCCGTTTACATATGCTCCAGTGTTGTAATCAAAGTAACCATAGTGCTGTGTTTTGGCACTCAGATCAGAAAGCAGAGACGAATTATCATACAGTTGATGAGACAGAATTGGATAGTGTGCCCCATATGGCTCTTCTCCGACAATAAATTCATACTTGATTGCCCCGCTGTACAACTCTTCCAAACTCTTGAATACAAAGATCTTCTCAGACTGAAGGTTCTTTACAAAAGCATAGTAGTTTCCCTGGCCATCTACTCCGACTAAGTTTTCCTTCAAATACCTAAATAGCTTGAATGTAGTCCAATCTGGCTGGACCAATGTCTTGTTATAGGCCAGGCTTGAACCAACCTCTGTTCCGGCCACCAACAACTCTTTGGTTGCAATCTCTTCAATTACTGTCTTGATCTCTTGATTTTCCCATCCCCGGCTCTTGGATACGTCCATCAACTCCGGTACGTCTAAGACCCCAGAAATCTCGTACATCCCAGTATTGTCACCCTTTCTCCGCAGAGACCTGAACCTGAATTCATTCAATGTCTCTCCACCCAGGCTTCGACCTACTTCAATTGATACACTGTCAAGATCTTTGTCGTAGGGTATGACGTTCGTCAAAAGTCCCCCGGCGTCCATGAATGCTATGCGGAAAGTCGGTAGAATGTGCTCCATGTCCTGTGTAATCGAAACTTCCTTGATCATCTGGGGCTGTATTGGGACAAGGTTGCCACCAAACTCTATCTTGAGAACGTAATTTCCTTGTAATTCAAGAATGGAACCCATCTACCTGGTCCTCCGGATCCTGAACTTCTTCTGAAACGCATAAATGTCAAGGATGTTCGGGATCAACAGGAGATCCCCAGGAGTCACATCCGTGAAGGGATCCTCAATTTCATTGACCAATGCGATAATCCACCAGAACTCGATGGACCCATACATCTTTTCACTCACTCGATACAGTCGCTTGATGTCTCCTCTGGTGACCCTGTAGAATCCTGGAACATGATCTAACGTAATATCCGACAAAGTGTTCCACAGGAAATCAAGCTCCTGGTTCCCATTTACTGTCAACACAGTGTAAAAATCAGTACGCTTCATTTCCTATTCTCTACTTGAAAGAGACCCTTTTGTATAAGATGCACCAAGCGACTCTGATGTCAGGATCTCGTAGGATTCAAACACTAAATTCGCTGTGGCAGAAATTGGATTACCTGTCACATCAAACCTGGGCTGGAATTCAACGCGGGCGGATTTCAGGATCACATTAAACAGTGTCAAAAATCGACCAAACTTTACTATGATAAGATCCCCTCCTCGTAGGCCACGAAGAATCTTTTCCTCCTTGGTCTTGTTGATCTTTGCCAAACTCCGATTCAACAAATCTTCTGAAGTAAACGGCGTGGGCCCCGGTGGTGCAAGAAAAGGAATCGCCTTTTTGGCATCAGACAAACTACTCAAACTCTGTGCATCTTTTCCCTCGCTGGGGAGAGCCAATGACTGAAGTATCCTGCATGGTTCAACTACCTCTAAAAATGCATCATCTACGGCATGGAACTTCAATGGTAGAGTTACTTCCAAGGGAGTGGAGCCTTTCCACTTGCGGCGTGACGTAGCTTTTGTCACCAACGACCACTTGGACGAAGTAAGGGTTTGAATCAAAGTATCTGCAGGACCATACACCTCAGTAGGGATAAATGGCTCCCATACACTTTCCACTCCCATCATAATCGGGTCTTGGATTATGCCTGTGATTGTAGTCCTGGCCCTGAAACTGGTAATCGTTACCAGGAATTCGCTGGCAAGCCTTCTGCCGTCAGGAACGTACCCGACTTGCGTGAACTTACTTGAAGCAGATGGCGAAGCTCCTGTAGTCTTGGTATCTTTGAAGACTGTTTTTCCAAGGACCTCAGTGTTTCCCCTGAGCCTCCCAAAGGTATTCCGGGCGTCCTTTACAAGCCTATCTACATTGTAGGCCTGATTCCTGAAAATAGAAAAGTCTACACCCATCCTGCTATTCCCTTATTGATAATCCACCGCCAATAAACGAGTTAAGTAGTACATCACCAGAATCTTTTGCGTCCCTAGGAGCCGCCCCACTCACCACACCATTGTTACTAGTGGTAGCAGCAGGGGCTGTATTGCGGCTGATTCTTTTCAACTCGGTCAACAACTCCTGATTTGCTTGTGTAGACCCATCTGATCCAGTCTGTTTCAGCACTTTCTGTGCAGCGAGCTCTCTTTCAAGTTGATCCACACGATCATAAAAAGGCTGAAGTTCCGGCTTCTTCACAAACGCACTTACGCCGAATGCCTTCTTCCAGGGCGAACGATTTGCCCATTTCTGTTGTTCCACCCACTGTTCGGTCGAAGCAATATCCATTGCTACTTGACGGGGACTCTGTTCAGCCTTTTCAGCATAGGCTTCAATTCCCCCGGCTTGTTGTATTTGCTTGATTGTCCTCTCTGTTTGGCTAGCAAGCATCTGCAAGGCCCCAGTCAATCTCTCCCGAGCCTTCTTGAATTCAATTTCAGCTTTGGATGCCTTGTAAGCCTGGGTAATCGCAACTCCTCCTGCAAGAGCTGCACCACCAGCAACTGCAGCTGCACCTAGAACAGGAACGGCCTTAGCAGCTGTTGCGGCCAACCCAGCTCCTGTTGCACCTGAAAGAACGGAGGACACTACACCGCCTTTACCTTTTCCTCCACCACCTCCCATTGAAAGGGAGGCTGCAATAGAGCTAATTTTCAATAGCAGTTGTTTGGTCCACTTAGCAGTAAAGGCTCCTTTGTTGAAAAACTGCATCAATGGATTATTGTCCGCACGACGATTCCCTGTCCCCGGTCCCCCCATATCAGAAAACCCCTGAAACCTCGGGAGCCCCGCACCATGTCTTCCACCAGGTGTTACTAATCCTTCTGCTAAGCCTGGCCTATGGGGACGGATGGACGCCGACATTCCAGCTTCTTTTCTCTGTCTATGCTTCCGATGCATCTCCAGTGGTATGTTAGTGACGTCACTCAACATACCAATTGCCGGTGCATATGGGCCGGCCAAGCCAGTGGCAGCACCCTTAAGGACATTAGTCATGGTCTCTGTAGCTTTTGGTGCAACTCGATTCAAATAATCCAGAGCGGGTTCTTTTGTCTCCCGCTTCACCTGAGCTACTCCCTGAGAGGCTATGTCACGTGTGACATTAAGGGTATCTGTGGAGATCCCCGTCTCCGCCTCCACCTTTCCCAACTTCTCTGCAAAGGCCTTGACGGTCCTTGCCTGTTGCTCAAGACCTTCCTTTAACTCCTCTACATCCGTAACGGATTGAACTAGTTCTTTTCCCTGTTCATTAGAAATGAAAGTTTCTTCAAGAGCGTGGTCAACAATTGAAAGGACCTCATGTATCTCTCGATCAAAGTCTTTGATCACTTCTTTCATCGGACCCTGGGAATAGAGCCGGGACAAAGCAGAAACAAAAGGCAAGTAATCGCGTGACATCTTTCGATGAAGAGCACGGAAAATCTTCATGCTGAATTGGTCTATACCAAAAGCATCTTCAAAATGATATTTGCGAACCCGCTGCTTCATTTGAACGTCTTTCTAAAATGCTTTTCACCTGGAGACTGGACCGGCAATGACGGAACATCACTGCCATCGGCATCCTGGTGCTGTTTCAACAACCGCGAATCAAACCAATCCAATTCACGCGAGTCCATGTTCCTCACACAAGAGTGCGTGAATCCTTGAATTCCGGAACAGAGCCTAAATTCCCTTTCCAAAAGTGTCTGCAAGGGTTTCGCCTGTTGGAAAAAGAAACTCAAATCGAAAGGGGACTTCGATCACGTCTTCCCTCCCGCAACCTGGGCAAGTAACATTTGCTGAAAATGAAGGGCCATGATACAACTCCCCAAATTTTCCACGAATCTGGGCCAAAACCTTTGCAGGGCAAGAAGCCAACCATGCTTTTCTTTCAAGCAGATCCAGTTTCGGATCGACCATCAACCTAGCGAGCTTGTATAGATGGCTATCAGGATGAGTTGCAGCATAATCTTGTACGTGCAGTTCATCGTCAATGGTCAGCAACTTGAGAAAAACAGGATCGGCATCTTCCATTGTGACCTCTACTGGAAGCACTAGGTCTTTCGGAAGTTTTACCACATCCATCTTACGCAGATCTACCGTAAATGAAACTTCTTGCATGCAACCACTACAAATATCTTTTTCAAACACTGTCTCGGAATACGAATTGATGTACTCCCAGAGCATGATATACAACTTGTCCCCGGAAGTAAGTATCTTGGGATCAATCCCTTGCATCACCCGTTCCAGGATAAACAAGAACTTTGAAGTCTGGTTCAGGATATTGATCTCTGATAAAAAGACCTCATCTGCTCCTGTATACGATCGGATCTTCACAGAATCTGGATCAATCCCCTCATATGGTATGCACCTTGAAGGAAGAGTGATGGGCAAGTAGTTGTCATTCATTTACGGGCTCCACTAAAGTAGATTTGAAAGATTTATTCCGACTCTAGCCAAAGATCCAATCCTTGAAATGAGACTTCCTGGAGTTACTGAGTCAATGCTCAGCTGGAAATTCAACCATTGTACGTTCTCTTCCCCGTACGTTCCCTCAAATCCAAACCGGTTAATGGGGAAACATCCATGTAGTTTGTACCGATTTGTTTCAATCCCCGTGGTATCGTACAAGACGATGAATATATCTCGTTTATACTCCCTCTTCGGATGATAAAACCCTTCTTTGTCTACTTTCAGGTCCGCCCAGTTGGTGAAATAGTTGTAGACAGTCATGTCCGCGGGGGAAACAAAAAGCAAGGAAACGTCAGCAATAGTGCGTTCCCCAACCATTCCCCGTTGTTCAGCCCCGTATCTTTGTTTTTCAGGGCTGTCACTGTATCCTGCGAACCGAACTCCTTGACAAAACTGGGATACATAGATCCCCGGTATTCCTCCCATGAAATGTGGAAGGAACAATTGCCAATTGTAAGTCCTCTGCAACGACCAAGTCTTAGAACTTATTTTGGCCCCAAATCCAAAGAGATCGAGTCCAATTTGCTCTAACATTACTAGACCGTCTGCTCCCATCTATCATAAGAGAACGTGGCATTGTAATTGATTTGTCCTTCCGCACCATAGGGCAGGGGGACATCATCAACGGCTTTGACAAAACAGCCTACCAACTTGATGGTACGATAGGTAGTTCCTTCTTGATCCAACAGGTTCAAGTAAACGTTTGTCTTCACAGCGGTATCTAATCCGCCAACGCCGGTAGCCGCATCAGTCATTTCTTCCAACCAAGCATGAAGGGCATCAAATACCTTCCCGTCAGTGCCTTCTACAAAGCTACACGTCCATGTATGGGAGAACGTGACCTTGCCGGGGAATTCAATCCCCGCAGTTCCTTTGTAGGGAATGTGGATTGACCCAACGCTTCTACCTGGAACAGCGGTAGTCTGGCACCGCAATTCTAGAACATCTCCGTCACCTCCCCCAACCGGGTTGGTGAACAAGACTTCCCAGAGGTACTCTCGGGCGACATTCGTCAAGTTATTTTTTAATGAATCAGAATCCATTTTCGCCATAGTCTACAACTCCTTAGAAGATCACCCCACGGGCAATCAATTCAGAAAAACTTGCCCCTGTGTTCGTAACGATTGTCTGTAGCTGAATGAACTCAGCTATCCTGACAGGTTTGATGAAAACATCTACCCGTAATTCATTTGAATCAATGATTGCAGGAGTGTT